>OLOR01000263.1_pt1 | contig 58450 bp, 2 predicted proteins | sample 1672521 | NCBI WGS metagenome assembly OLOR01 (sample SAMEA3136695, study PRJEB25190) | human gut metagenome | biome: human gut; feature: human-associated habitat; material: faeces | place: Austria | collected 2013
TGTGGTGTTGACACACTGTCCACCATTACCGGATGCACGGAATACATCAAACTTACAGTCATTCAGATCCAGCTGGAAATCAATTTCTTCTGCTTCCGGCATGATTGCTACAGTAATCGTAGAAGTATGGATACGTCCGCCGGACTCTGTCTCCGGTACACGCTGTACACGGTGCACACCACTTTCGTACTTCAGACGGGAATATGCTCCTGCACCATTGATCATAAAAGTAACTTCCTTGAAACCGCCGATCCCGTTTTCATTCAGAGACATCAGCTCGGTTTTCCATCTGCGGGACTCTGCATATTTTACATACATACGATAGATTTCAGCGGCAAATAAAGCAGCCTCGTCACCACCGGCGCCGGCGCCGCCGACATCGCGTGGTTCGACTGCACCGAGAAGCTCGTGGCACGCTACCCGGGCAACACCCCCGGCGTCGTGCTCCAGCGTCCTCTCATGTCGCCCACCAGCCCGCAGGTCGTCGTCAACTACCTCCAGGGTCGCCACACCTACACCTGGGACTCCAAGGTGCTGGGTGGCCGCTTCGAGGACAACCCCAACGCCTGGTGGACCTTCAACGTCGAGGAGACGTACAACACGCCCGCCGGCACCCTCAAGGCCGGTACCGACAACCAGAACCCCGTGGTCGACGTCGCCAACAACGTCTACGGCCTCGACGTCTGGGCCGATGGCGACGCCATCGACAACGGCGACGGCACCTGGACCTACGACACCTCGAGGCTCCCGTGGACCAAGGCCATCGGCGACCTCTCGCGCGTGAAGACCTTCGTCTCCACGAGCGACCACCTGATCCGCCCGCTGTCGCTGCGCGCGGCCTTCGCCAACATGACGGGGCTCGAGAGCTTCGACGGCAGCGGCATCTCCATGCAGTCCATCCTGGGCGACATTAACCATTCCGATAGCTTCCAGGGCCTGTTCGCCGGCTGCAGGAACCTCGTCCAGGTCGACATCTCCACCTGGCAGATGGGCCATGACGGCACCCATCCCTCCAACGTCACCAACACGACCGAGATCAAGGACATGTTCCTCGACTGCGAGAAGCTGCGCCTGCTCACCGTGGGCAAGTACGCGGTCCTGGCTGGCTCGGGCATCGACAACAACCTCGTGGGCCACACCCGCAAGGAAGGCTCCTGGATCATGGACGCCTGGTTCGGCTCGGGCGACGAGTTCGCCAACATGTTCGAGGTCGGCTTCAGCGGCGGCGCCAACGCCGACGCCCTGGCCCTGTTCGACGGCACGACCCAGGCCATCACCTTCGTCTGGGATGCCGGCAACCTCTGCGGCCGCTTCACCTCCAACTACAACGTGTGGTGGCGCTACACCGGCGTCGCCCCCGAGGACGACCCGTACCTGCACGTGGGCCTGCTTCGCATCGGCTCGGACTCCAAGGACATCACCGAGTCCTTCGTCACCGAGTTTGGCGACGCGCTGCCCTGGCGTGAGCTCCTGGACACCTGCACCGAGATCTCCGAGGTGCTCACCGCTGCCGACTACAGCGGCAAGGTCGCCGTGGCCTCGCTCGAGGGCTGGTTCGGCCACAACACCTACAATGGCCTAGACGAGTACCACACCGGCCTCACCGCCTTCGATGGCTCGGGCCTCGTGACCTTCGACTCCGCCTTCAATGACAAGGGCCAGTACGGCAACCACTGCACGTCGCTGCGCAACCTCTTCGAGAAGGCCGAGAACCTGGAGACGGTCAAGGGCGTCAACACCTGGGACACCACCTACATCCAGGACTACAGCCGTGCGTTCTTCGGCACCAAGTCCATCTCCAGCCTGGACATTCGCAGCTGGCACATGACCAACGTGACCAACAGCACCAACATCTACGACATGTTCACCGACATGGGCGGCTGGGACACCTCGCATCTCAAGTCCCTCACCCTGGGCCCCGGCGCCGTGCTCACCGATTCCGGCCTGGGCATGCATCCGGGATCCAACGGCTCGTGCATGGACGCCGACGCCACCACGTTCAAGGGCGAGACCATCGGCCGCTGGGTCATGGGCGACCCGCTGAACCTCGACCCGACCAAGCTCAACACCGACGTCGCCTGGTTCGGCAGCAACTTCGGCCTCGAGGACCGCTACCGCTTCGGCACCGGTTCGCGCCAGGCCAACGACACCTCGCTCACCTACGTGCACACCTACACCTGGGATAACACGACGGTCGGCAATCACTTCGACTCCAACCGCAACGTGTGGTGGAGCTACAGCCACGCCACCGGCGAGCTCAAGATCGGCGTCTTCGACAAGAACGCCACCGTCGAGTACGACAAGAACTGGACCATCGTCTACAGCCCCAACTCCATCGGCTGGGCCCACAAGATCACCGAGGGTGGCCCGGCGCCCACCGACGGCAGCTACGACGCGCTGCCGTGGCGCCGCCTGGGCTTCCTCATCTCGGACTTCCGCGCCGACGGCACCCAGGGCAAGGCCGCCCCGGAGACCATGGAGTCGTGGTTCGAGAGCTACACCACCATCAACAACATGCCCGCCAGCCAGCTCGACCTCACCAACACGTCGGCCTGGAGCGGCTCGCCCTACGTGAGCGTCTCGAAGGAGAACGACGGCACGGGCGACTGGTACCAGGTCACCTTCAACACGAGGCCCAACTGGGAGCAGTACTACACGCCCATCTACCTGTCCACGGGCTACACCTACCAGCTCAAGGCCACCATGCGCACCATCAGCTGGCCCACGAACGTCGGCGGTAGCACGGGCTTCGAGATCGCCTACCAGTCCTACAACCACAGCAACGCCGACTACTTCAAGTACATCGGCTTCACCCCGCGCCAGACCACCGGCTGGACCACCAACTCGATCCAGTTCACGGTCTCGCGTGCCGGCACCTACTACCTGGGCTTCAACGGCGGACCGATCGCCGACGGCTACACCGTGTCCGTGGGCATCAGGGACATCGAGCTGTCCATCGTCGCCGAGTTCGTCGAGTTCGACGGCACCAACATCGACGTCACCCACACCGTGTCGATGAAGAACATGTTCAAGAACCAGAACAAGCTGCATCGCACGATGGGCATGAGCGCCTGGAACACCGCGAGCCTCGTCAACACCTCGGGCATGTTCCAGAACTGCGGCAACCTCGACACCATCACGTCCGTGACCCATTGGGACATGTCCAAGGTCACCGACGCCTCCTTCATGTTCGACGGCGTGGGCAAGGTCGACACCACCAACGGCCTGAGCTGGGACGTCTCGTCGCTCACCAACGCCGAGGCCATGTTCCGCAATAACGCCTCCGTGGTCAACGCCAACTACATGGCCCGCTGGGACGTCTCCAAGATCACCAACTTCAAGTCCATGTTCGAGGGCTGCTCGTCCATGACGAGCGTCGATGCCATCGGCGGCTGGAAGGTCGGCATCAACGCCACGGGCGCCAACCCCGTCGACCTCACCTCGATGTTCGCCAGCTGCGGCAAGCTCGAGCAGGTCGACATCACCGACTGGAAGATCTACGACCGCGCCGACGGCACGCACTACGCCATCATCACCAACCTCTTCGCCGGCGACGGCGCCCTGACCCAGCTGGTCATGGGCAAGTACGGCATGCTCGAGGATTCCGCCCTGGGCCGTGACGGCGTGGGCGGCAACGCGCTTGCCTCGCGCGCCCCGAGCGCCGGTGGTTGGACGCGCTATGGCTCGTCCACCCCGTGGTTCGGCACCACCAACGACCTCGTCTCGGCCTACACCCCCGGTTCGCAGTTCCTGCTGTCCGAGGCCCTCATCTACACCTACATCTGGCAGAGCGAGCAGACCGGTGGCAACGAGTTCGTCTCCAACCGCTGGGCATGGTGGAAGTTCATGCCCGACTCCGGCACGCTCGTCATCGGCCTCAACGACAACACCACGAGCGATCCCAACTACCATCGCTGGGTTTCCGAGCGCTGGTGGGAGCTGCCGTGGTTCGTCGACATCACCGGCAACAACGACGCGCTCTACAAGCGCAGCGAGATCAAGTACATCGAGTTCGTGGGCGACGTCCACGTCATCAACCCCGAGTACTGGTTCGCGGGCCTGCCCAACCTCGAGAAGGCCGACGTCGCCCACATGCACATCGATGTGGCCGGCTCCATCGAGGGCCTCTTCGGCACGCTGCCCGAGAAGTACGTCGATGACGCCGGCGTCGAGCACGATCCCGAGTCCATCAAGGCCATCAAGGACAAGGAGAAGGAGGGCGGCAAGGCCGACGTCAAGCTCCGCACCGTCCAGGGTCTCGAGACCTGGAACACCGAGATGAATCTTCCCACCACCACCGGTGCCTTCGACGGCAAGGACACGCGTCCCGTCACCTCTGCCAAGGGCATGTTCCAGGGCGCCGAGGCCCTGCGCAACGTCGACACGGTCGTGGGCTGGGATACCGCCACCTTCCTGGACACGAGCTTCATGTTCGACGGCTGCAAGTCCCTGACCGACGTCTCGCAGCTCGCCACCTGGAACACGGGCAACGTGCTCACCATGGAGGCCATGTTCCGCAACGTCGAGAAGCTCCGCGTCGTCGACGGCGTCATGGGCTGGGATACCCGCAAGGTCGAGAACTTCGTCGACATGTTCAACGGCTGCAAGTCCGTCGTCGAGATGGACTTCTCGAGCCCCACCTGGGACCTCTCGGCCTCCGTGCTTCCCAACGGCGCCTACAACATCGAAAACATGCTGGCCAACCTCCAAAACCTCAAGCTCATCACCCTGCCGCACACCTTCACGCTGGCGGGTTCGGGCCTCGACAACGAGCCCGTGAACCACAAGGCCACCGATGGCACCTGGGAGCAGGAGGCCTTCCCGCAGCCCGGCACCACCGCCGGTTACGTGGCCTGGTGGGGCAACCCCGGCCAGCTCGTGAAGCGCTACCCCGAGGGCGGCAACAACACCCTGCCCGTCGAGTACGCCTCCGTGTGGGCCACCGCCGAGTTCCTCACCTATAGCTGGAAGTCCGGCTACGTGGGCGGCCGCTTCGAGTCCAACCGCCACGCCTGGTGGAAGTACGACAAGAACGGCAACCTCATCATCAGCGTCGACCACGTCATCACCGACGGCGTCGTCAACAACGAGTTCCGCGTCTGGGAAGACGTCATCGCCGAGGACACCACCCTCACGGACTACAACTGGTCCACCGTGATCGCCAACCCGACCACCGCACCCACGGGCCCGTCTGCCGGCAACTACAACGCGCCGGACGTGCCCTGGCTCGACGTGCTCTCGGGCACCGACATCAAGAAGATCTACATGCAGAACCAGATCGCCCCGGTCAACCCCAACGGCTGGTTCTCCACCCAGGTAAACACCACCACCACGGGCTCGCAGAACTACTGCAACCTCGAGGAGTTCGAGGGCTCGGGTGCCGACATGCAGCACGCGACCTCGCTGGCCGACATGTTCCGCGGCGACATCAAGCTCAAGCGCGTCTCCACCGGCCTTGCCGGCTGGAACAACATGAGCCACGCCACGAGCCTGTCCGGCATGTTCGCCGGCTGCAAGGCGCTGGCAGAGATCGTCGGCCTGGACAACTGGGACGTGAGCCACATCACGGACTTCTCGTCCATGTTCGACATGAGCCAGCACCTCGAGGCAACCGGCGTGCTGGGCAACGACGCCCTGGTGCAGATGGGCAACTGGAACATCGGCGCCAACGTCACCGGCTCCATCACCATGAAGGACATGTTCAAGGACCTCCAGGGCATCACCTCGCTCACGGGCCTTGCCGCCTGGGACACCTCCAAGGTGACCGACTTCAGCGGCATGTTCTCGAGCTCCAAGAACCACAAGGGTACCGTCTACGAATACAAGGACGGCAAGCTCAACATGACGATCGGCGACAAGGGCTCCATGCTCCTGGACGCCAATGTCGTGACCCTCTGGGACACCTCGGCAGCCACGACGTTCGCCAACATGTTCGCCAACGCCATCCGCCTCGAGAAGGTCAACATCTCGAGCTGGAACATGCACGACAAGACCGCCACCGACATGTTCCTCAACTGCGCCGGCCTCAACGAGATCACCCTGGGCGTCAACAACATCCTGGATGACACCGCCTTCGGCCCGGACATGTTCTTCATCGAGACGGTTCCCACCCGCGCCAACGGCGGCACCCACACCGACGTGAACGTCTACTGGCGCTCCAACGTGGACATCAACCCCGACAACAACAAGCTGACCTACAACGGCGTCACCTGGCAGTACGGCAACATCGGCGGCACCTGGTTTGCCCAGGACGCCAACCGTCCCACGGGCAACGACTTCACCGGCGCCAACATCTGGTCCGGCTCCACCTCCAACCTGCTGGCCCTGTACCCGGCGCCCATCGCCCCGGGCGTGCAGGCCCACAAGGCGCCTGCCGCCGTCACCACCTACAAGTGGGATGACAGCTGCTACGCCGGTGTCTTCGACAGCTCCATCGCGCAGGATTCGACCACGGGCCTGTACTACTACAACTCGTGGTGGCGCTACTACAAGAAGGGCGACCTGGACAAGACCCTGGTCATGGGTACCATCGCCAACGCCGGCAACCATGTCGTGACCGAGAAGAACGAGTCCCACAAGGACAACGGCACCAACAACCTGCCGTGGGCCAAGTACCCCGGTGCCAACATCGTGGCCAACGTCGAGCACATCAAGACCGGCGCCGTGCTCCACGAGGATGGCACCATCACCTTCGACAGCCTCCTGGGCCAGATCAGCCCCACCAACCCCGAGGGCTGGTTCTACGATCACAACAACCTCAAGGACTTCGACGGTGCCGGCTTCGACACCTCGCAGGCCACCTCGCTTTCGTACTTCCTCGCCGGTTGCGAGAAGCTCGAGACCATCTCCAACATGGGTGGCTGGGACGTGAGCGGCATCACCGACTTCAGCCACATGTTCCACGGCGACGTCAAGCTCAAGGACATCAGCACGCTTTCCACCTGGGTTCTCAAGAACACGCCCGGCGGCGTCAACATGGCCTACATGTTCGCCGACACGGGCATCACCGACCCGGGCGCGCTGGCCACCAACGGCACCTACTGGAACGTGGGGCGCGTGGACAACATGGAGGGCATGTTCGCCGGCTGCAAGGAGATGACCACCCAGGAGACGATCAAGAACTGGGATATCTCCCGCGTGCAGACGATGGCCGGCATGTTCCGCAACTGCGCCGCGCTCACCACCGTCGACCTGTCCCGCTGGGCCATGAAGAGCGCCGGCGGCCTGACGCACATCGGCAACCTCAACGTCGATGGCATGTTCGAGGGCTGCTCCAAGCTAGGCCAGCTCACCGTGGGCGAGTCCTCCATGCTCACCAACACCGCGTTCAACAACAGCCTCGCCAATCGCGGCCCAACAGACACCGAGACCGGTGGCATGTGGGAGCTCGTCAAGGCCAACGGCGTTGACCTGCCGCGTACCTCCCACACGACGGATTTCCTCCCCGAGGGAACCGCGCTGTGGTTTGGCTCCACGGGTAGCCTGGCCGAGCGTTACACCATCGTCTCGAGCGTTCCTGGCGACGCGCTGACCTACGTCTGGCGCGACGACGTGATCGGCGAGCGCTTCAAGTCCAACCCGTACGCCTGGTGGATCTACGACAAGGGCATCAAGCTGGACAAGGACGGCAACCCCGTGCTCGACAGCAACAAGAACCCCGTCAAGAGTGGCCACCTGGTGCTGGGGCTGGATACCGGCGCCGACGCGACCAACTACTGCCGCGGCGTGGACCAGCAGACCCAGACCTATGGCAGCCTCGTGACCGAGGGCCAGGACGACACCGACGAGCTGTCGGCCTCCGACCTGCCGTGGCTGTTCAGGACCTTCACCGTGTCCGAGTCCGACTCCGTGAACAACGTGAGCAAGGACTACACCCCCGTCGCCCGCACGAGCATCGCCAAGGTCACCACCCAGGGTGGCATCGACGTGCGCTTCCCGGCCAACTGGTTCAGGAACTACACCAACCTCGAGTACTTCGACGGCTCGGGCATGGACGTCTCGCAGGCGACGAACCTCTCCAGCTTCTTCCGCAACGACTCCAAGCTCGCCGACTTCGTGACCAGCGCCTACCGTTGGAACACCTCCAACGTCACCAACATGAGCTACTTCATGTACAACACGGCGCTGCCCAACCTCGACATGCTCTCCACCTCCGGGGCCAACGGCTTCAACGTGGCAAACGTCAAGGACCTCTCCTACGCGTTCTCGTACATGACCAAGCTCACCGACATCTCGGGCCTGGCCAACTGGCAGATCAACTCCTCCCAGTACGCACCGGTCAACATGGACCACATGCTCTTCACCGCCACCAAGCTGACCGACGCCTTCCCGCTGCAAAACTGGATCGTCGACTACGCCAACCTCACGAGCCTGTTCAACGGCTGCCAGTCGCTGCACAGCGCCGACCTGTCGCGCTGGGATATGCGCAACGCCACGGTGGACAACATGTTCGCCGTCTGCAAGGTCATCGGTGATGCCAGCAAGGGCGGCAAGCTGCGCCTGGGCAAGTTCTCCAAGCTCGCCCTCACCGGCCTGGCCGGCATCGACACCCGCGCCGCCAAGACCGGCATGTGGGTGCGCGACACGAGCTCCGGCACGATCATCGACTGGTTCGGCACCTCGAATGCCCTCATGGACATGTACAAGGACGGCTCCACGGGCGTGGGCAACGCCATCCTCGTGCCGTCCTACCTCGACTACATCTGGGATGACTCGCGTCTGGGCGGCCGCTTCGGCTCCAACGTCAACGACTGGTGGATGTTCTTCATCAAGGACTCCACCTACAATGGCGAGCCCATGCGCAAGGGCACGCTGCTGCTGGGCGCCGACCAGACGGCCAGCAACCGCGTCGTCACCGAGACCGCCAACGCCCTGCCGTGGCTCGACGACGCCTCGACCCCCGAGGTCGACCCGATCGTCACCCGCGACCAGGTGTGGTACATCAAGACCAAGTACGACATCGCCCCGTCCAATCCGGCCGAGTGGTTCAAGGATTACGTCAACAACGTGAGCTTCGACGGCTCGGGCATGCACATCACCAATGCCGTGACGTCGCTTGCCGGCATGTTCAAGAACCAGCCCAAGCTCCACACCGTGACCGGTCTGGACAGCTGGGATGTCTCTAACGTCACGAGCCTCAGGGAGTTCTTCCATGGCGACGAGCGCCTCACGAACATCTCGGGCATGGACGCCTGGGCTTCCAAGACCGGCAAGGTCGAGGACATGTCCGGCATGTTCTACAACAACGACGGCCTCGTCAACACGAACCTCAACCAGTTCGCAAACTGGAACGTGAGCAACGTCCGCGACATGAGCTACCTGCTCTACGACGCCGACGGCATCACCGACCTCGACGCGCTCGCGAGCTGGCGTCCCGCCCGCGTCGAGGACTTGAGCCACGCCTTCGAGTCCATGGGCGAGCTCACCAACGTCAACGGCCTGCGCGACTGGGCCCCCGCCAGCTCGAGCGCCACCACGTCGCTCAAGCTCGCCTACCTGTTCGCGGGTTGCACCAAGCTCACGTCCATCGAGCCCATCACCGGCTCGTCGGCCAACATCGGCGCCAATCACTGGAACGTCGACAAGGTGACGGACTTCTCGTACATGCTCTACAACATCGCCGACGCGTCGGATAAGATGACCATCACCAGCATCGACCTGTCGCAGTGGGACATGCGCTCCAACACCTACCGCAACGGCAACATCCTGCTCACCAACATGCTGCAGCTGTCGAGCAACGCCTACACGGACGCCAAGGACCCCAAGGACACCAACTTCGTGTCGTTCACCTTCGGCCCCAACACGCTGCTCTACAAGGATTCCACCAACAACGCGGGCCTTGCCAACACCCCGCTTCTGACCCTTGCCGACGGCGTGTGGATCAAGAACACCAACGCCCTGGGCCAGGCCACCTCGGTGGGCAACTCCAATGACCTCATGATCTGGTACGACACGAGCGTCAACGTGCCCAGCGACATCACGACCTACACCTTCGACCCCACCCACCTGGGTAGCGTCATGGCCGACAACCGCAACATCTGGTGGACCGTGGCCAAGAAGGACACCACGTCGGTTGCCGACGCGAGCGTCGAGGACAAGGCCAACCTCCTGCGCATCGGCCTCATCGGCAACTCCAAGAGCCATGCCACGTCCATGCTCGGCCCCAACCTGCCGTGGAAGCAGGCGCTCGGCAGCGTCAGCTTCTGGAACGACGTCATCGGCTTTGCCACCGACGGCACCAACGGCAACGTGGCCCCCACCACGATGAGCCAGTGGTTCGCTTCCACGCCGGCCGCCTTCACGAGCTTCGACGGCACCTACCTGGACACGAGCAACGTCACGAGCTTCTACCAGGCCTTCTACAACGCCACCAAGCTCGCGACCGTGACCGGCACCGGCAACTGGAACACCAACAAGTGCGTGAACTTCGACTCGATGTTCCAGGGTTGCTCCGTGCTCAAGGAGCTCGACATGAGCAACTGGAAGGTGCGCGGCAACGCCGCCGGCGCCAACGCGAGCATCACCAACATGTTCGCCGGCATGGAGTACATCACCATCATCCACATCGGCCCGGGCATGGTGCTCCAGGGCACCGGCTTCACCGAGATCGCGGCCATCGGCCCCGACATGTCGGGCTACTGGTACAAGGACGGCACGCGCAAGGCCGACCGCTACGGCAACACCGCCGAGCTGGCCAACACCCACTACGGCGCCGCGAGCTGCGACACCACGGGCATCCACACCTACCGCTGGATCTACGGCGGCGAGTTCGCCAGCAACGGCAACGCCTGGTGGCGCTACGACCACGAGACCCAGACCATGTCCATGGGCCTGTACAATTACGCCGCGAGCGCCAACCACATCGTGACCGAGTACGGCAACTCCCTGCCGTGGCTGTCCGCTTCGGGCGCCAAGTCGATGCCCATCACCGAGGTCAAGCACATCGTCACCAACTTCGGAGCGACGGGCGACGACGGCGTCGTGTGCAACGGCGGCAACGGCCTGCGTCCGCGCGACCTTTCCTCCTGGTTCGCGGGCTTCACGAGCGTCGAGGACTTCGACGGCCGTGGCCTGTGGGTCGACCGCACGGGCTTCTTCACCAGCACCTTCAGCGGAGACGCCAAGCTCAAGAAGATCGACATCTCCACCTGGATCATGGTCAGCAGCCAGCGCTACAACGTCAAGAACAGCACCAGCCTCGGCAACGGCATCTGGCCCAACATGACCGACTTTTTGGCTGGCGCCACGTCGATTTCGCAGATCGTGGCCGGCAATCAGATCTACCTCATGGGCAGCAACATCGCGCGCACCGACGGCCTGTGGGCCACGGGCGAGTTCACCTACGACAACGAGTACACCGCCGCAGACACCCTGTGGTTCGACACGACGGCCCACCTGTTCACCGACACCACCTGCCGCTACATGAACTCCACCAGCACCGCGGCGGCCACGGGCCGTGGCCTGGGCACGGTCACCTGGACCTTCGTGCCCGGCACCGGCGCTCCCTTCGACGACAACCCCGAGGCCACCTGGATCATGGCCGACGAGGACGTCGAGCTGTCGCCCACCACCACGCTGCACAAGAACACGCTCTACGTGGGCGTGCGCCCCACCGCCGCCAACAAGACCACGGCCGGCTTCGAGATGTGGGCCCCGTGGGCATCGTGCGACTTCGAGGAGGTCCGCACCTTCGGTGGCCTCAAGCCGCTCAACATGAAGTACTGGTTCACCAACAACTTCCTCACCACCGAGCAGACCAAGACCTGGGGCTTCAGCAAGTACGTTGCCAGCGACACCTACTACAGCCCGAGCGCCGACGGCACCTACATGAGAGTGACCGACTACGACCACGGTGACACCACCGGCATCTACAAATGGGGCTACTACTTCGAGGCCGGCAAGACCTACGAGTTCATGTACGACTACAAGATCACGACGTCTGGCAGTGGCTTCACGAGCGGCTGCTACATCCGCTTCGGCTTCGGCCAGAGCGTCGACTACAACGCTTGCCTCTACTACACCAACCTCTCGCCCTACCAGAGCAACTGGAAGACCGAGCACTTCAGCTTCACCGCGCGCTCCACGGGCAACCATACCATGAACTTCGGCTTCGACCTTCTGGGCAAGAACAACTACGCGACGTTCTACTGGAAGAACATGATGCTCATCAACAAGGACTCGCGTCTGAAGAACTTCGACGGCACGGGCTTTGACACCTCGGCCTGCACCGACTTCTCCTACATGCTGTACAAGCGCGGCAACCTCGAGTCCGTCGACATCCACAACTGGGACATGCGCAACGGCGGCAACTTCACCTACATGTTCCACGAGGACGACAAGATGACGCGCCTCGACCTGGGTCCGCTCACCTCGTTTGGCAACAGCGCTTACATCCAGAGCTCCACCTGGGGCCAAAACGAGGGCTATACCGGCGGCACGTCGCAGTCCTGGACCATCACCGCCACGGGTGGCGATCCCATCACCGTGTACTTCGACCCCAAGTCCTTCACCGAGAAGAACTTCGACACCATCAAGATCTGGGAGAACGTCACCACGGCCAACCCCACGGCCAACGGTTCCAAGTACAAGCTCTCCGGCAATGCCATGGCCGGCGTGACCTACACCTTCAAGGACATGCAGAACATCGTCATCACCTTCAACTCCGACGCCAGCGGCAACAAGGCCGGCTTCAAGGCCTACATCAACGGCGGCAAGGTGACGGCGGTGACCAACAACGCGGTCTACGCCAACACCGACAACAACATCGGCGTCTTTGGCCCGCAGCCGTCCGGCGTGCTCGACGGCAACGGAGCGTGGCTCGAATACGGACGCCCGGGCCCGTACCCCAAGGACGATCTGACGCGCCAGGACGGCGACTGGTTTGGCAACTACAGCGACCTCATCAAGCACACGTACAGCACCAAGGGCAAGTACACCTACATCTGGGATCCCAACTTCATGGGCGGCCGTCTGGCCGGCAACGACCACCTGTGGTGGTACTACACCGAGCCCGGTCACACCCGCACCGACAACGGCTACGTGGTCAAGCCCAACTCGCTGGTCATCGGCGCCGACCCGGGCTACACCCCCCAGAACCTGACCGTCGACATCGACCGCGCCACGACCATGCTGCCGTGGGAGAAGATCGTGCCCGCCGGCGTGGTCAAGCACGTGGCCACGATGGGCCAGTGGCGCGCCCTGACGCTCAACCAGTGGTTCTCCTCCAACAAGGAGTACCTGATCGAGAACCTCTACGATCCCCATAGCTGGACGGCCAACAACCTGGACGAGGAAGCCCGCGACAAGGGCACCTTCACGATGAAGGACGAAAACGGCGACGGCTCCTTCAACACCGTTGCCAGCTTCAACCTGACGGCCGGCACCACGTATTACTTCCACTACAGCTACTACTGGGACGCCCGCGACCTCAACCTGCTCAACGTCGCGGCGGGCAACGCGACCGCCCAGGCCACGCTCTCCATCGAGCGCGGCGGCACCGAGACCAGGAAGGGCGACGTCGTCTTCAGCGCCAACCTCCTGGCCAACCGCGTGGGGGAGGAGTGCCTGTACGAGAACTGGGTCTCCCTGAGGCCGGGCTACTCGGGCGAGTACAAGATCTGGCTGCGCCTGCCGGGCAACAAGTCCTTCGAGCTGAACCCCGCCACGCTGCACCTGGACGGCCTGAGCCTGCTCTCGCCGCGCAACGCCACGTCCTCCACCTCGGGCCTGCAAAGCGCCGGTACCGTCGCGGGCAAGTACGAGGGCTATCCCACCAAGACCATCCCCGTCTACGTGACGAGCGACGGCCACTCCTTCGAGGACTTCGACGAGCTTTCCGACTACCTGGCCGCCAACCCCGGCATCACCTACACCACGAGTAGCCGCCTGGAGTACTCGCCCACCATCAACACGAGCAACTACACCAAGTACTACTACCCGTCCGACTTCTTCCGCAACCTCGAGACCTTCGATGGCTCGGGCATCTACATGGACGACTGCCGCAGCATCGGCGGCCTGTTCGAGAACACCACCGGCCTCAAGGAGATGAACATCCGCGGCTGGTCGCTCGACCCGACCAAGATCACGACCGACAAGGCCCTGTCCTCGCTGGTCAACCTCGAGCGCATCATCGTCGACAACGGCACCTCGCTCACGACCGACCCGAGCTTCATCGCGCAGATCCCCAAGCACAACAACGGCGCGTGGGTCGCCCAGTCCGTGACCGAGGATGCCGACAACCCCAAGCTCGACTCCGGCTCCAACCGCGTGTTCGAGGGCATGGCCGTGCTCAACACGAGCCCCACCACCTCGACCAACAAGAGCCTCGAGAACCTGTACGCCTACACCAACGGCGGTAACGACCACGGCATCGTCACCTGGGAGTTTGGCTACGGCACCTTCATCAACTTCGAGCCCAACCGCAACGACGCCGAGGGCTACATCCCGAGCGCCTTCCTCAAGGGCGGCGAGACCTTCAGCTTCACGAAGGACCCGGACGGCACCCTGTGGATCGACTTCCCCAACGGCGACCGCTACCCGGCCTACACGATGGACGGCTACGTGCTGCGCTACTGGAACACCGTGGCCAATCCGCCCACCAACAAGCACGGCGTGCCCACGCAGGGCCAGGAGGTCACCTGGGGCTACAGCTACACTGCCCCCAACGTGGGCGATGACGACGCCGTCTCCATCACCTTCTACGCCCAGTGGTATCGCGACGCCGACGTGACCGTGAAGTTCGTCGTCGACACCGACGGCGCGGGCACCGGCACCACCCCGGATTCCAACGTGGGCGCCGACGCCGATATCACCACGGGCTACCTCGAGGTCACCGGCAAGAAGGTGGGCGACACCTTCCAGCTCTTCGACGGCACCACCATCGGCACCATGATCTACGGCCCGGCCGAGGGCTACGTGCTCGACATGGCGAGCTTCGAGGAGTTCAAGCGCCCGGGTTACGACCTGGTGGGCTGGAGCTTCTACCTGCGCCACATCAACGAGGACGGCACCATCGAGGGCCACACCTACACCATCAAGTTCGACGAGGACAAGGACCACACGACGCGCCTGTTCATCCCGTACGGCGCCGACGAGGCCGACACCCTCTTCATCGATACCTTCTACGCCCTGTGGGCCCCGCATCGCGGCTACAGCGTGCAGTACGTCTCGACGCCGAGCGCCTACACGCCCGACATGCGCACCGACCTCACCTGGACCGATGCCAACCTGCTGCCGACCGACGGCGACAAGGTGACGCGCCTGGGTTACAAGGTGGCCGGCTGGTACGCCCTGGACAAGGACGGCAACCGCATCACCTTCGCCGACGGCAGCAACCTGATCACCACGGCCAACGCCGCGCACATCCGCATCCGCGACATCGCGCTTTCCGCCGACGTCGCCGACGTCATCACGCTGTACGTCGAGTGGGCCGAGGGCGACATCGTCCTCGAGTTCAACGCCGACACCGACGCCGGCCGCGTCTCGATGCCCGTGCAGGAGGTGCCGCTGTCCGACGCAACGGCCGTCAAGAACGTCACGGCCATCGTCAACAAGGGCTACCACTTCGACGGCTGGACCAACGACCGCGACGGCACGGTGTTCACCGACTTCCTGCTCACGGCCGACCAGATCCGCCAGATCGCCTTCGACGCCGTCACGGGCCACTGGCTGCCCACGGTGTTCACGGCGCACTTCGCCCCCAACGAGTACACCATCAAGTTCGCCCCGGGCGAGGGCGGCCAGGGCTCCATGCCCGACCAGACGGCCACCTACGGCGTGGGCTTCATCGTCCCGACCGCCGGCGACACCACCACCTTCTACCGTGACGGCTACGTCTTCACGGGCTGGATGACCAACGAGCTCTACAGCGACTCCAACCCCTCCACGCCGCGCTTCATCCACGCCGGCGACAACATCACGGACTTCCTGAGCACCCACAACGGCACCATCATCCTCACGGCCCAGTGGGAGCCCATGACGATCCAGGTCACCTGGATCGCCGGCAAGGGCGGCATGGTCGCCGTGGCCGGTGACGAGGGCAACAAGGCCCAGACCGTCACCCGCGAGTACACCACCGTCACGGTGGCGCTCGACCGCGTGCGCGCCATCGCCAACCTGGGTTACCGCTTCACCGGCTGGCACATCACCGGCAGCGACGAGGTGCTCTCCACGAGCGCCCTGCTCGAGCGCATCCTGGCCGACGGCACCATGTGGCCCGCCGAGCAGAGCTTCACGGCCACCTTCGAGCCCATCACCTACAAGATCGTCTTCCAGCACTACGTGGACAACGACGGTCAGCCCGTGGCCACCGGCACGATGCCCGGCGAGCTCACCAAGACCTACGACACGCCGCTGGAGCTGCCGTACAACTACGACGAGCACGGCTACGACCTGCTCACCCGCCTGGGCTACGTGTTCAGCGGCTGGCGCACCCTGGACGGCAAGACCGTCTTCGACGAGGGCGGCTTCATGAACATCGACCTCTCGGCCGTGGATGGCGACACCGTCTTCCTCTACGACCACTGGGTGCCCTCCAAGTACACCGTGACCTTCTATCGCGGCACCGACAACGCCGTGGGCACCATGGCCGTCCAGACCTTCACCTACGACCTGGCCCAGGCGCTCTCGAAGAACCAGTACATCCGCAACGGCCACCGCTTCGTGGGTTGGGCCAAGAGCCTGTACGGCGGCATCGACTACACCGACGAGGAGTTCGTCAAGAACCTCGGCATGGACGGCGACAACATCGTGCTCTACGCGCGCTGGGAGAAGGTCGAGGCCTACAACGTCTTCTTCGAGCTCGACGAGAAGTGCACCGGCATGGCCACCATCCACATGCCCAACGACTACGATCCCAACATCGGCATCATGGTGCGCCAGGACTTCTTCGTGCCCGATGACCAGGTGCCCTTCTTCAGCCAGACGCAGGAGCAGATCGACGCCGACTACCAGCTGGCCTACTGGCGCTACAGCATCCAGCACGAGGACGGCACTGTCGACACCGGCATCACGCAGGACGTGCGCAAGATCGCCGTCACCGGCGTCATGCTCTTCACCGCCGTCTACACCTACGGCCGCACCTACATCGTCCTCTACGAGCAGGGCGAGCACGGTACCTTCCCGTCGGCCGACAACAAGACCTACTTCGTCGAGCTGCCGCCTTCGGTGAGCACCAACCCGACCTACGTGCCGCAGTACGGCAACACGCCCGCCGGTGGCGCGCTCGATCCCACCTACTTCGACACCAACAGCTCCAACCCCAAGAACATCGGCAAGCCCAAGGGCACCCCGGGCTGGCAGTTCCTGGGCTGGATGTGGCAAGACGATGACGGCACGCGTCACTACAACTTCGACTACTACGATGACCTGGGCAACCTCGTCAAGAGCGCCGAGGAGTTCCCCTCTGTCATCACCAACCGCTCCTACACCTTCACGGCCATGTGGGCCCCGTCCGAGGTGACCGTCTACCTGGGCACCAACGGCGGCGAGTGGATCCGCAACCCGGGCGACCCGGGCCTGGCGCATCCCGACGAGGCCGGCGAGTTCACCCTCACGGCGGGCAACGACTTCGCCATGGCCGTCCAGAACACGGGCCGCGCCATCATCCTGCCGTCCCACGTCAACATCATGGAGCGCGAGGGCTATAGCTTCATGGGCTACACCTCGAGCCCCGGTGGGGAAGTGATCTGGGCAGCGGGTGACACGATCATCGCCACCTACGGCCTGCACATCTACGCCGTGTGGCAGAAGCTCACCTACACCGTGCACTTCAACTCGCTGGGCGGCACCTCCGTCGCAGACAAGAAGGGCGTCGGCTGGGCCGACCGCAACCTGCTGGCGGGCGTGGCCACCCCCAAGAAGAACGGCTACACCTTCGACGGCTGGTACATCATCGACCCCAACGCCGACCTCGTCGACGACTCCATCCACAAGGTCTCGAACCCGTCGATGTACTCCACCATCGCCCGCTACAACGGCCTGACCGACCTCACGGCCCTGGAGCCAGGCGTCACCCTGTACGCCAAGTGGCTCGAGAACGTCTACGAGATCCAGTACAAGGCCGCCCAGATCGACAAGTTCGGCAACTTCATCGACACCAATGGTGGCACCGTCACCGTGAAGAAGGAGACCGTGCGCATCATCACGCAGGTCGAGGCCCCCAACGGCTCGGCTGCCCGCACGGGCACCGGCTTCCACTTCGTGGGCTGGTACGACGTCAACGGCAACAAGGTGTCGTCCGCCTACGAGTTCCGTCCCAACAAGGGCGACTACAACCTCACCGGCGAGTTCTGGGGCGATCCCAACCACTCCATCTACTACGCCGTGTTCGAGCCCAACACCTACATGGTCGAGTTCGTCGTCAACGGCGGCATCGGCCGTATCGAGGCCCTCGAGATGAACTACGGCGAGGCCCGCTACCTGCCCCTCAACAACGGCCAGATGGCCCGCGTCGGCTTCGTGTTCGTGGGCTGGGCCACCAACCCCGATGGCTCCGGCGTGCGCTATGACGACGGCGCCCAGATCATGAACCTCACCGGCATCAACGGCGCCCGCATCCCGCTGTACGCCATCTGGAAGGGCCTCGAGTTCACCTTGACGCTCGACAAGAACGGCGGCATGCCCAACCCGTGGGACGGCGTCGCCAAGCCGCCCGTCACCTATAACGCCGACGGCAACGTGGAGTACCCGATGGTCGCGGGTTCCACCATCCGCCTCCCGGACACCCACACCTTCGTGCGCGCCGGCTACACCATGGACGGCTGGGTCACCAAGCCCATGGGCGACGACCTCATCGCTCCGGGCAGCATCTACCAGATGCCCGGCGGCAACGTGGTGCTCTACGCCCACTGGGTGCCCAACACCTACATTATCCGCTTCCAGCCCGGTGCGCCGGACGTGGAGGGCGCCGAGGACATGGTGGACATCACCGCCACCTATGACAAGACGACCTACCTGCCCAAGAACACCATGACCCGCGAGGGCTACGTCTTCTACCACTGGACCGCCACCATCAACGGCAGGATCGTGACCTTCGAGGACGAGGAGGGCATCCGCAACCTCACCACGGTCGACGGCCAGATCATCACGCTCACCGCCGTGTGGACGGCCAAGCCGCATCGCGTCACCTTCGAGGGCGGCGCCGGCACCATCGGCGGCATCGCCAACCCGCAGGACGTCAAGAACGGCGAGACCCCCAACGTCAGCGGTCTCACGACGGAATACAACAACCACGTGCTCATCGGCTGGTCCTTCGTCATGCAGGATCCCGAGGGCGGCGACCCCATCGAGGGCTACACCTACTATCCCGGCGAGGTCAAGATCTACGGCGACACCGTGTTCACCGCCCAGTGGGGTGGCCCGCGCGTCGTGGTCTACCTCCCCGGCGACCAGGGCAAGTTCGCTCCCTACGTCGCGGGCGAGACCCTGTTCACCGACCTGCCCATGGGCGCCACCGCCGAGCAGTACCGCTACGGCGGCGCCGTCGACGAGGAGAACGGCCTGCCCCTGGGCAACGAGGGCTGGCAGTTCATGGGCTGGATCCGCGTCGCCCTGGATGCCGACGGCAACATGATCGGCGACAAGTACCTCATCACCGTCAACGAGTACGTCAACGACCCCATCGGCTCGCTCGGCTTCATCGACAACGACGAGCAGACGGTCACCTTCACGGCTCGCTGGTACAAGCCCTTCACCCTGACCTACGACCTCATGGGCGGCGGCACCTGGAAGGAAGACTTCGACTTCGGCTATCCGCGCCAGGGCGACGACCTGCCCGTGAAGCTCACCGTTGGCGCCGGCGAGATGGTGACCGTTCCCACCAAGGACGCCATCGACCGCGCCGGCTGGATGTTCGAGGGCTGGGCCACCTCGCTCGAGGACCACGAGAAGCACATCGTCACCTATCCGGGCTACGACGAGAACGGCAACGTCTTCACCGACTTCGAGATGCCCGAGCATGACGTCACGCTCTACGCCGTGTGGACCCAGCGCGAGTACCGCGTCCACTACGCCACGGGCGGCGGCACCTACATCGGCGTCCACATCTTCCACTGGACCGATCGCGGCCTCATCCCCGCCGAGGACCCGACCTGGCCGGGCTACGCCTTCAACAACTGGTACACCGCCGACAACTCCACGACGCTGCCCGGTGACGAGCCCCAGGGCCAGCGCATCTACCCCGAGACGCGCCTGTGCGACTTCCTCATCTCCGAGGAAATCACCGACGTCATCCTGTACGCCTGGTTCGTGCCCGGATTTGCCACCATCCACTACTTCGTGGACGGCGACGGCGGCACCGTCACCAACCCGCGCGACGTGAACCTGTCGGCCTCCGACGGCCTGCCCAAGGGCTCCACGGCCGTCGCCGGCAAGGGCTACGCCTTCATGGGCTGGTACGACGCCAAGGGCAACCTCGTGGGCACCGAGCCCACCTTCGTGCCCACCAAGAACCCCGACGAGGCGTGGCTCGACGGCACCGTGTACTACGCGCGCTTCCTCTACAAGCAGTACATCATCGTCTTCGAGTCCAACGAGGCCGACTCCGGCAAGCTCAACGACCAGAAGGCGCCCTTCGACCAGGTCGTCAACCTCACGCCCAACGCGGGCCGCGTGGTGCGCGACGGCTTCAAGTTCATGGGCTGGACCAAGAAGCAGCTCTCCGCCTTCGACACCGTGGACGACATGAATGCCGCCCTGGCGGCCCAGAACCTGCACCTCTACCTCGACCAGGAAGAGGTCATCAACCTCGTCGACGGCGACAACATCATGGTCACGCTGTGGGCCGTGTGGGTCAACGTCGGCTTCAACGTCCACTACAACCTGGACGGCCAGAACGACTTCTTCGGCGAGAAGTTCTTCGGCTGGGTCGACGACGTCGACAACGACCGCGTCTACAAGACCAACACCGTGGTGACCACGCTCACCAAGGAAGACACGCACGGTGCGCACCGCAACGGCTACAACTTCACCGGCTGGCGCTACCAGAACCACCTGGGCCAGTGGGTCGGCGTGGGCTTCGGCCAGACCTTCGTCATGCCCAACTACCACGTCACGCTCACCCCGGTGTGGGAGCCCATCACCTACACCGTGCGCTTCGAGGCCGGCGTCACCAACTACGAGGTGCTCGGCCAGTACGCCAGCGACGTGCACCTCAAGTACAGCGACGAGGGCAAGCCCTACTTCGAGATGGAAGTCAGCTTCGAGGACCTCTTCGACGCCAACAACCGCTTCTTCCGCAGCGGCTTCGACTTCCTGGGCTGGAGCGTCACCGGCACCCATAGCTGGGGCGACACCGTGAACAACCTCGACGGCGAGTACGAGGAGGGCTGGTACGAGGGCCTGTCCAACCTGGATGGCTCCGAGGTCACCTTCACCGCCATCTGGTCGCCGCGTCGCGTCACCGCCATCTTCAAGTCCTACGACTCCGTCACCGGCGGCACCATCACCGGCCAGACCACGCAGGTGCTCTACACCGGCGACAAGACCAAGTACGACGAGGTCATCAAGACGCCGCGCTACCGCAAGGCACTGGCCTACTGGACCGCCGACATCGTCATCGTCAACGAGGATGGCACGACGGCCACCAAGTCGCAGCGCATCGAGCCCGAGGACATGGCCGATTACATCCTCGAGGGCAACACGACCTTCACCGCGTTCTGGGTCGACGCCCGCGAGGTGTGGTACTTCGAGGGCGAGTACGGCGACTTCTACGAGGACAGCGGCCACGACGCCGGCCATACCGGCGGCGAGGAGGGCACCACGCGCTTCACCCATGCCGTGCCCAACAAGCCCATCCCGACCTACAACGGCATGCAGAACGGCCTGCCGCGCTCGGTCACCGTCTTCGACGGCAACAAGCAGATCACCTACACCTTCATGGGCTGGGCGCTCGCCGAGATGGAAGACGGCAGCCCCAAGAAGGACCTCGACGGCCACGTCGTGTACCGCACCACGGCCAACGGCACGCCCATGTACCTGCGCGACTCCGAGGGCAACCTCGTGCTGACCGCCGACCTCTCCGGCCTGTCCCTCACCGAGGACCTCTTCCTCGTGGCGACCTGGAAGCAGGGCGACTGCCTCATCATCTTCAACCGCAACGACCCGCCGCAGCCCAACGTGCCCGAGCTCGACGGCATCGACCTGGTCACCGGTACGATGCCCCAGCAGCTCATGGCCTACGACACCCAGGTCAACCTGGCACCCAACCAGTACAGCGCCGTCGGCTACCGCTTCATCGGCTGGTCCACGCGTGCCGAGAGCCCGTTTGCCAAGTCGTGGCTCATCGGCGATAACGACTACAGCCGCATCGCCGCGGAGATCGCCAACAACGGCGGCCAGTTCTTCGAGAACCAGGCGCTCTTCCCCGCGACGCTCGGCGAGATCCCCGTGGGCCACGACGTCAACCTCTACGCCGTGTGGGTCCTCGAGGAGTACACCGTGACCTTCCTCACCTCCGGCGACATCGTCGGTGGTAACATCATCGGCTGGCTCGGCAAGCCGATTCTCGAGGGTGACCCGCGTCTGACCCAGACCGTCGAGTACATGGGACATCCCTCCACCATGCACAAGCCTGGTGACCTCACCCACCTCTCCAACTGCATACACCTCCAGGCCAACCCCGGCTACGTCTTCGCCGGCTGGAACTACGAGGTGACCCTGCCCGACGGCACGAAGCTCACCGGCACCTTCCCCGAGGAAGGCGAGATCGGCTCGATCACCGTCTATGGCAACACGATGGTGCGCGCCATCTGGGAGAAGACCTACAAGCTGACCTACCAGCCCGGCGAGCACGGCGACTGGGCCGAGGACACCATCTTCGTCGAGGGCCTGCGCGGCGGACGCGACATGCTCGTGGCCTACTATCCTGACCTCAACGGCCCCATCGACAACGATCCGAGCATCCCCGCCCTGGACTATGGCTCCGGCATCGCGAGCAAGCGCACCCTGCCGCTGTCCAAGGACGCCGACTTCATGTTCGACGGCTGGGTCTCCAACGACGGCCGCTACTTCCAGACCGTCGAGGAGGTCACGAAGGCCCTCATGAGCCGCGGCGACCTCGAGCTCACCGCCAACTGGGTGCGCCGCCCCGTGCTCGTCCGCTTCGACGTCGACGGCGGCATCCCCGTGGACGACACCACGGCGCTCGACGACCGCTACTGCACGCCGTACGAGCAGATCACCCTGCCGTTCATCGGCACCGTGACCAAGCCCGGCTACCACCTCACCGGCTGGGACTACAACGGCCACACCTACAAGGTGGGCACCAACTACTCCGACGCCTTCACCGTGCCGCGCATGGGCGCGACGCTCAAGGCCCACTGGGAAGAGGACCTCGCGACGCTCACCTTCAAGTCCGAGGCCACCAACACCACGGGTGCCGGCTACATCGTGTCCGACTTCGGCTACAAGACCACCCATGACCCCGGTTGCGGCAGCGACGGCAAGGTCGGCGCGGGCTGGTGCTACTGGCACGGCCTGAGCGGCTGGTACTACGACGACGCCGCCGGCCACCAGGTCGTCAAGGTCTCCGGCTTCCACGACGAGTGGTTCAACCGCACCACCGGCGAGGTCGACTACGTCATCAACAACGCCGTCAAGCCCGACGGCAAGATGTACCAGAAGTGGTACGACACCCTGCAGTTCAACGTGAGCGCCATCTCGGGCCAGACCCGCGGCTGGCTGTCCAAGGACTCCACGCTCGTGGTGAGCGACACGCCCATCCAGGTGCGCGCCGTCGCCCGTACCGGCTACCACTTCCTCAACTGGGTCGATTCCAACGGCGTCGTGGTCTGCGACACTCCCGAGTTCGTGGCCCCGGCCGGCGCCTCGGGCGTGTGGACCAACGCCACCTACTACGCCATCTTCACCGAGGACCAGGACATCGTCATCAAGTACCGCGTCGACGATCCCGACCACGGCTGGGTCTCGCGCGAGCGCGAGTCTATCGCCCCGTCCACCGGCACCGCGCTAGGCACCGACGTGCGCACGCTGCCCGGTTACGAGGTCGTGGGCTGGTATGTCGACGACGACAGCGAGCACCTGATCCCCAACCTGCCCGATCCCATCACCACCTTCATGCCGCCGCGCTACGGCGATGGCCTGCTGCCGGGCGCCCAGATCTTCTACGATCCCTCCAAGGAGTTCGCCGGTGGCCACACCTACACGGCCGTCATCAAGCCGCTGCCGCACATCGACTTCGTCGTGAACCACTACCTGCAGCACACCGACGGCTCGATGAACTTCGACCTGCGCCTCACCGAGACGCTGGACGGCCCCTATGACACCCGCGTGGGCGTCCGCTCGACCACGGTGACCAACACCGACGGCACCACGTCGGTGGCCTGGCACCTCTACGAGCTGGACGATGCCGGCAACATCGACCTGTCCGGCTACTACCTCGAGAAGATCCTGCTCGACAACGACTACCTGGTCGACGGCGGCTGGAAGTGGGCCTATGCCGACGACATCTCGGCCCAGACCAGCCACGGCGTCATCGGCCACGGCACCACGGGCAACGTCATGGTGCTCGACCTCTACTACATGCTCGACCCGCGCAACTACGCCACCATCGCCTACGAGGTCATCAACGTGCCGCACGTGGGCAACGACCCGTACGGCAACGGTGACTACGGCTCCACCGACCCGACCTTCGAGCTCATCGCGTCGGGCCCGACGGGCAAGCCCCTGGGCACCAAGGTCACCGTACCCGACGGCTACGAGTTCCTGGGCTGGTTCACGAGTATCGTGGACCTGCAGGGCGGCATGGCACCGCTTTCCACGGACCTCAACTGGGCCCCGGCGCTCGATGGCGTGGCTCTGCCCACCACCGGCCTCAACACCGGCGACACCGTGACCTTCTACGCGATCTTCCGCGAGAAGGCCCCCATCGACATCTACTACGACTTCGTGCCCTCCGACGGCGGCTCGATCTCGATGGACCATGACAGCTTCGAGCCCGTGACCGGCCATCCGCAGGCCGTGTACACCGAGCCCAAGCCCGGCTACCGCTTCAGCCACTGGACGCGTGACGACGGCCTGTGGGTCGCCTACGACGGCACCGTCATCGCGGGTTCCGATCTGTGGACCTCCATCCCGAGCGACGCCAACCTCATGGGCCCGACGTTCTTCCCGCAGCACATCAACAACTCGTTCATGAGCTACGACAACCGCGTCTTCACCGCCCACTTCGTCATCGACGACGTGACCTTCACCGTCGAGCGCTACAAGGTCATCGGCGGCGAGATGGTGGACGGCAAGCTCGTGGGCGGCAAGGTCGTCTACGTCAACGACGACGGCACCCTGAGCTACACCAACAAGCCCACCGAGACCGTCAAGGTCTACGCGCCGGCCAACTCGCGCGTCAAGGTCTTCTACGACGCCGAGCTCAAGGACTACTACGTGGCCGAGACCGACATCTCGGGCGTCCAGCTCGACGTGGGCGTCACCAAGTACTTCAACATGTGGCTCGGCTACTGGTACCTGCCCGATTACGAGAAGGCCATCGAGTCCGGCGTCGTGCGCGGCGACGGTAGCCTCGTGCTGCGCATGTACTACTGGGCCGATCCCAACATGCACTTCGTCGTGGAGCGCTACACCGTCAACAGCGGCGACCCGTCGCGTCCCGAGACCAACCTGGGCGACGTACTCTTCGACACCACGCACTACGGCGCCCCCTACAACAACAACGGCGCCCCGACCGACAGCACCGTGACCCTGCAGCTGCTTGCCAACGCGAGCGACAAGGCCGACGCCGGCAAGATCGGCATCACCGCACCGGCCGGCTACCGCTACGTGGCCCACACCGACGAGATCCTGAGCGCCATCGTCAAGGGCGACGGCACCACGGTGCTGCGCATGTACTTCGAGGGCATCGAGGGCGGCACCTCCTACAAGGTCGAGCACGTCTTCGTCGACGGCATGTTCAAGGAGACCATCGCCGAGGGCGACCCGATCGTCATCCCCAACGCCACGGCCGGCACCTACGTCTCGACCGACCCGCTGACCTTCGTGCCGGCGGCCGTGGGACATCCCGGCTACACCTACTCGGACACCGCCACCGTGTGGCGCACCAACCCCGAGACGGGCAACCGCGAGCTCACGACCGTGAACTCCAACCCGTACGAGCTCTACGTGGCCGGTGACGGCTCCACGGTGCTGCGCCTGTACTACGTGGCCGACCGCCGCTTCCTCGACTTCGACCTGGGCGACGAGGGCCAGTGGGCCGACGACTTCACCCGCGTCATTCCCATCGAGATGGCCACGGGTAGCGAGACCTACCTGCCCACCACCGGCGACGTGCAGCGCGACGGCTACGAGCTCGTGGGCTGGTACATCGAGGCCACCGGCACCAACACCAAGGGCACCAACTCGCTGGCCGTCGCCGACCAGCTCAAGGCGATGACGAGCGGCTTCTGGGGCCTGGGCAGCGACGGCCACGGCGCCCTGTTCAAGATGCCCGAGCTCAACGCCGGCGACAAGCTCGACCCGACCGACCCGAACCGCTCGCCGCTGCTGCACTACAACACCGAGACGGGCGAGTACGACACCTACGTGCTGCACGCCGTGTGGCGCGCGGTGCAGGCCACCTACACCGTCGAGGTGTGGGTCCAGCACGGCAACGGCGACATCGAGCGCATCCCGTTCACCTTCCCCGTGCCGCCCGCCAGCGACGACAACGTGCTGTCCGGTAACTTCGGCGACATCATCGACTTCAGCGACCCGACCAACCCGGTGCGCCGTTACCCGACGGCCAACGGCGTGGTGACCGAGGCCCTGAACACGCCGTACGCGCCCGGCACGCCGTTCAGCGTTCCCACGCCGGCCGGCTACGTGTTCGAGAAGTCCTTCACGGTGCCCGTGGGCGCCAACATCATCGGCTATGACACCTCGCTGCCGGTCAACGGCTCGGTCAACTCGCTCGAGCTGAGCAAGACCGGCGGCTCGGTCATCTACCTGTTCTATACGCCCGAGGTCGACAAGGTGTACTACACCGTCAACCGCTACATGGTGCTGTCCGACAAGGTGACCCAGATCGAGGTCGACAAGAACGGCAATCCCATCTACCGCGACGCCAACGGCAACGTCTACACCGACGCGGCGCTGACCAACCGCGTGGCCGACGAGGACCTCGACAAGTACCTCATCCGCGTCGCCGCCACGGCCGGCCAGTGGGCGCACGCCGTGAAGAAGGCCGTCGTGGACGGCATGGGCCTGACCTACACGCCGGGCTCCATCCGCGTGGTCGACCCGAGCGACAACACCAACTACTACATCATCTACGACAACGCGCTGCCGGGCTTCACCTTCTCGGCCGACCTGTCCGCCTTCTACGACAACGCCCGCGTCGCCGGCGACTGCTCCACGGTGCTCAAGCTCTACTTCGACGCCAACAAGCAGGACGTCGTCTTCGAGCTGGGCGACGGCAGCTGGACCATCAACAACCTCAACCGCGACGATGGCGCCTTTGGCGGCACCCTGGGTCGCGTCCACACGCTGGACACCATGAACCTGCCCGTCAACGCCAACGTCGAGCGCGACGGCTACGAGCTCGCCGGCTGGGCCACCACCACCGACATGCGCGACTGGGCCGAGCTCAACTTCGACTACAGCAACCTGCTCAAGCCGGGCGTCAACTGGACCGTGCCCGCCGCGGCACTCGGCCCCGCCAACGTGGACGCCGCCGGCTACGGCGTCGTGCGCCTCTACGCCGTGTGGAAGCCGCTCGACAACTACTACAACGTCAAGGTCTACCGTGTCGAGGGCGGCAAGGTCATCCGCGACAAGGACTTCGAGCGCCTCGAGATCCGCGACGCCAACGGCGACGTCGTCAAGCCCGCCTTCATGGACGTCAACGAGAACCCGCTGCTGCAGGGCCCCACGGGCTCCACGGTGGGCTTCGCCCCGACCGGCAACGCCGCCCAGACCATCTGGGCCTACCCGCTGCGCAACGGCTACAACCTCATCACCGACCCGACCTACTCCACGGTCTACGGCAACGCCAAGCTCACCGGCCAGGTCACGCCCGACGGCCGCATGACGCTCATCCTCTACTACGAGGCCATCCCCGGCGGCTCGCCCTACCAGGTCGAGTACTGGTACTGGGATCCCATCAGCAAGAGCCCCGTCAAGTTCGACGAGAGCGTCGCTCCCACCGTGACGCTGCACGGCACCGCCGGCTACAAGGCCAACGTGAGCGACCCCGCCTACAACACCAACGCACCGGGCACGCTGGACACCACCGTCACCGGTGCTCCCGACGAGGCCACCCCGTACGACTCGCTGTCCTACATGTGGAAGGCCATCGAGGGCTTCGACGCCGCGCCCACCACCTCGTGGATGTACACCGGCGCTTCGAAGGACCTGACCTACGACGTGACCTACGTCGCCGCCGACGGCACGGTCACCACCATCAGCCGCACCTTCCGCATCTCGCAGAACACGTCGCTTTCCACCACTTCTACCGGCACCGTGGTGGGCGACAGCGAGATGCTCGTCCTGCGTCTGTTCTACACGCCCGCCCCGCGCGAGATCGTCTTCGATCCCCAGGGCGGCGTGTGGAGCAGCGGCACCGACAACTTCAGCTCGTCCACGTCGCGCAAGTACATGACCGGCCAGGTCATCGACGTTCCCGTCTCGACCCAGGCCAAGAACGACATCTACCGCACCGGCTACAAGCTCCTGGGCTGGACCACCGACAAGGCCGCCCTGGATACCTGGGAGGCCATCGGCGCCGACCGTAACCATGCGAGCTTCGATGCCCTGACCGACGTGCTCTACACCACCACCTACGAGGTGGGCGCTCCGCTGCACCAGACGCTGTACGCCGTGTGGGAGCCCGCCGAGGCCACCTTCAACGTGGAGCACTACCGCGTCGTGGCCATCCGCAACGCCGACGGCACCATCTCGCAGGTGCTGCGCGTCGAGGATGGTCCCATCTACACCACCACCCAGACCGGCTTCAAGGCCGAGCAGCTCATCGCCGAGGGCGCCGTCAGGGAGATCACCGACTACGCCGCCTACCCGTCGCTCAAGGGCTTCGAGTACTTCGAGGACTTCTCGCAGCTGCTGAACGGCACGCTGTACGAGGAGTTCGACACGATCACCTCCGCCCCGGGTCTGGCCGGCGACGGCACCACGACCTTCAAGCTGTACTACGTGTCCGTCCTCGTGGACTACGAGGTGCAGTACTGGAAGGTGTCCGGCGACGGCGTGGCCACCCGCGTGCTCGACGAGCACGGCGAGGGCGTGAGCGATTGGCGCCAGGGCTATGCGGGCGCCTACGCCAAGGCAGATGCCCAGGAAAGCGCCCCGGGCACCTGGATGTCGTACAGCTACGTGGATGCCGACGGCAACACCATCATCCCGACGCACCTGACCGCCGACGCGTTCCTGCGCGACCCGTCCATCATCGGCTACAGCTACCAGGCCGGCACCTTCACGATCAACGACGTGTCGTTCACCTCCGACCCGTACGTCATGATCAAGGGCGACGGCAGCGCGGTCATCCGCCTGTTCTACACGCCGGATACCTACAAGCTCACCCTCAAGCTCAACGACGACGTCACCTTCACCGATGGCAACTGGATCAAGAGCTACAGCGGCGCGGGCAACGGCTTCGTGCTCACCGGCTCGATCGACGTCACGAGCGGCTCGCAGCACTTCCTGCCGGGCGCGGGTGCCGCGAGGCGTCCGGGCTACAAGCTCGTGGGCTGGTACACCACCAACGCCGACATGGCCACGGCCGGTGCCGCCTCCGTGCTGCGCTACAACAACCTCATGAGCAACCCCAACTTCTACGGCAACGGCACCTTCTACCCGGTGGGCACCAACTACACCGTGCCCGATTCCGATGCGGGCACCGAGGTGTTCATGTACGCCGTGTGGGTCGCCGAGGAGTCCAACTTCCAGATCGCCTACTACAAGGTCGTCGACGGCCAGGCCACGCTCGAGTACACCAACACCAACGCCTCGCTCAAGTACGCCACCGGCGACACCGTCGACCTGCGCGTCACCGACCTCTCCGACCTGCAGGCCCGCTACAAGCTCGTCACCAACTCGACGTTCAGCGACAACGGCCGCGACTACGACTTCCGCGGCTACACGCTGGACCTCACCGACGCGCGCAACGTCCTCAACGCGGTGATCAGCGGCGATCCCACCAATCCCACGGTCTTCCGCGTGTACTACAAGGCCAACGACGACACGCTGTTCAAGGTCCACCACGTCTTCGTCGACGGCGACGGCAACACCTTCGAGGTGCTCACCGAGATTCGCCAGTTCACCACCGACAAGGAGTGGCAGCCGGCGTGGATCGGTCGCGGTACCGGCACGGCGCCGTACCAGACTGGCTACGAGGACAACGTCAACCACATCTACGGCACCCGCGACAACGTGAACCTGACGACCATCACGCTGAGCTACCCGCTGGGCGCGATGATCGGCAACGAGTTCATCTTCGACTTCACCGGCTACAAGTTCCATCCCAACTCCGACGGCTACGTGCCGGGCACCACCCTGCAGACGAGCCTCGCGGCCCGCATCTCCGGCGATGGCAAGTCCGAGTTCACGCTGTACTACGTGGCCGAGGCCCTGCCGCTCACCTTCGTGCTGGGCGACAGCAACTCCACCGACCTGGCCAACCGCGACTGGACGAGCGGCGCCGCCAACATCTCCGGTAACTACAAGGTGGGCAAGACGCTCACGGTGCCGGTCTCCACGGCCGCGACCCGCCCGGGCTACGAGCTCGTGGGCTGGTACTCCGGTGCCGACTACACCGTCTACACCAACCTGGTGGGCAAGGAGTCCATCGCCAAGTGCGCGGCACTCGCCGCCTCCGGCGCCATGGACCAGTACGGCGTCAACCCGCTGTTCATCCCGGCCGGCGGCACCTTCAAGATGCCGCAGGGCGCCACCACGCTGTACGCCGTGTGGCGCGCCAAGGAGATCACCTTCTCCGTCGAGCGCTGGGTCATGGAGGGCGGCACGAACGCCAAGAAGCTCACGACCATGGAGTTCCGCGGATACGCCGGCGACAAGGTCTTCTTCGACGACCCGAGCCAGCCCGAGTGCGAGTACTACGAGGTCCAGGCCGACGGCAGCCTCGTGGCCCTCTCGCCGCGCGACATCATGGACTCCACCAACCCCAACCCCGACCGCAACTGGGAAGTCCCGCTGCCGGCCGGCTACCACCTGTGCGACCCGACCGACCCGAGCGACCAGGCCGACGCCACCATCGGCGGTGTCGAGTACTGGAAGAAGATAGTGACCACCGGCACCATCGAGGAGGTGCCCGGCATGCCCATCGGCAAGCCGACCATCTACCTCGTCTACGTGCCCGACAACGACACGCCGTTCTACATCCAGCACTACCTCGTCCAGGGCGATGGCGACATCATCGACCTGTGGGAGGAGAGCCAGTTCCGTACGATCGGCCATGCCAAGACCGGCGCCTACATCGACGAGGCCACGGGTCGCACCTACGAGCTGGGCACCTGGCTGGACAACTCCACCAGTCCGGCCACGAGCTACGCCCACATGATCAAGGGCTACAAGTTCGGCGACTACGAGCTGCAGGTGCTCACCGGCACCGTCACCGCCGAGGACCCGCGCCTCGTGCTCAAGCTCTACTACCTGGCCGAGCGCCAGCAGATCAACTTCGAGCTGGGCACCAAGGCCGGTAGCGACTACGCCAACGACGCCAAGTGGCGCGGCGACAACCCGTCCACCAACCTGTACCGCACCGGCGAGAAGATCGCGCTGCCCAACTCCATCGTGGGCGTGCGTCCCGGCTACACGCTGTACGGTTGGTACGTCTCCAACGACGGCGCCTTCTCGACGGCCGACCCGACGCATCCCGACAACGGCACCATCGCCTGCGACCTCGAGGGCATCGTCTCCAACGAGTTCATCGACACCCACGCGGGCCGCATCATCAAGGCCGGCGACCCGTTCGCCTTCGAGGTGCCCAACGACACCGTGACGCTGTACGCCATCTGGCGCGCCATCGACTCCGAGTACAAGGTCATCGTCAAGGTCGTCAACGGCGACGGCACCGTCGAGACCATCGCCACCTACGTGCGCACGGGCGTCACGGGCAACTACCTCGACTATGCGGGCACCCCGGGCTCCACGAGCCTGCTGCCCACCGAGCGCTACGGCAACGACATCTCCAAGGTGTACGCCAACCTGCAGAGCATCGTCATCCCGGCCGGCTACCGCATCTACAGCCAGACCAGCCCGCTTCTGCCCGATGGCGTCACCGAGTGGAACACGGCCTACCTCAACGCCACCGGCGACGACGCCGATGCCGCCGGCATCCTGCAGACGATCCTCACCGTGTACCTCGAGGCCATCCCCAACGGCACGAAGTTCTACGTCGAGCGCTACACCGTCGACGTGGACGGCAACGGCAACCTGCAGCTGCCCACCCTCATCGACCGCAACTCCTACAACGGCACCGCCGGCCAGTACGTGCGCGTCGACGCCGCCGTGGACATCGACGGCACCACCATCCTCAACGCCATCTACGACGCCGCGCTCTCCGCCTGGATCGCCAACGCCGCCGCAGGTGCCGAGGCCGGCTGGCGCTACCTGCACGTCAACGGCTACTACGTGGGCTTCTCCTACGACCCGACCTTCTCGAGGGTCCTGCCCGAGAACAGCACCGTCTCGATGCTGTACTCCACCAACGCCACCGGCCGCATCACCGGCCACGTGGGCGACCACACCTCGGCCGACGCCCTGGTGCTGCGCCTGTACTACGTGGTGGACCAGTTCACCATCACCTACAAGAGCCTGGGTGGCCAGATCACCGAGGACGACGGCACGACGCCCGAGAACGTGGACCGCACCGTCTACTACAACCACAGCTACACCCCGCTGCCCGCCAGCCAGGTCAAGAAGACCGGCTACAAGCTCAAGGGCTGGACCGACGTGGCCAGCGGCACCGTCTTCAACATCAAGGCCGACGGCACCTTCGACACCCAGAACTTCCTGTGGGACAGCAACCGCGTGTTCGAGGCCATCTGGGAGGCCCTGCCGGCCGACGTCACCGTCGTCCACATCAAGGTCGACCGCAACGGCAACGGCACCATCGCCAAGACCGACACGTTCCCCGCCATCAAGGACGCCGGCCTGACCTTCACCGTGGCCGAAAACGGCGACACGATGCCGCACGACGCCGAGACCTACGTCGACCGCTACGGCAACGTCAACACCACGCTCGTGACCACCGACGCCGACAAGCTCTTCTGGCTCGGCTACGGCCACATCACGAGCGGCCCGCACAGCTCCGTGCTCATCGGCGGCACGCTCTACACCACGAGCGCCGACGGCTTCGGCTACGAGCGCGCCGTGGTCAACGCCGACGGCACCACCACCATCTACGTCTTCTACTACGCAGGTGGCGAGAACGACGACATCAAGGTCGACTACGACGTCAACATCTACAAGGTCGACGGCAACGGCAACCGCGTCCTGGTGAGCTCCAACACCTACCAGGGCTACGTCGACACCACCGTCCACGGCAACGCCAACAAGCAGGGCATGGCCGAGGGCCTGACCGGCAACGACGACTGGCACGCCTACGACAAGGCCATGGCCGGCTACACCTACCGCGACGAGGGCCAGGCCGACGCCGGCTACTACAGCGCCAACGCCGCCAACTGGTTCACCACGGCCCAGGCGCTGCTCACCGCGAGCCTGACCGCCACGAGCCGCCCGACGCTCAACCTCTACTACGAGGCCGACGAGCACGAGTTCGTGCTGCACCTGGACGCCGACACCTCCAAGGGCACCTACGACACCAACGCGCTGGCCGCCGCCGGCTGGACCATCTCGACGGACGGCCGCTACGTGAGCCGCATCTACCGCACCGAGCAGACCACCGTGGCGCTGCCCAACGACCTGCTGGGCAACACGCTGTTCAACGGCGCCTACCGCCACGACAACAACGACGCCAACCCGTTCCGCGACGGCTACGAGCTCGTGGGCTGGTCGACCAAGTCCGACGGCGCCGCCGCCAGCGGCTCGTCGAGCGTGACCATCGCCAACAACTACCTGGCCAACAACCAGGAGAACAACTGGCTCGTCTTCAACCCGACCACCGGCAGCCAGACCGTGAGCTACGCCAACGGCACGAGCTACGTGAACACGATCTTCACGCATGGCCTGGGCTACTACCTCGAGTCGGTCAACAACCCCGGCAACATCACGGGCGGCATCTTCAGCACCGTGTTCTACACCGAGGATGGCAACGCCGTGGTCATGCCCGCCACCGACCTGCACCTGTGGGCCATCTGGAAGGCCGACAACAACACGCCCTACACCGTCGAGCGCTACAAGATCCCCGGCACCTACCAGAACGCCGGCGACGAGGTGCAGCTGTCCACCGAGACGCTGTACGGCGTGACCGGCGAGACCGTCTACGTCGACAAGAACTGGATCGACGCCTTCGATCCGACGCACGCCGCCTCTCCCAACGGCGACAGCTACCTGGCCAAGGATACCGCCGTGGCCGGCTACAGCTACCAGCGCATCATCGCCTCGACCATCACGCTGCCCGACGGCACCACGGTCTTCGTCCCCGGTGGCGGCACCGCCTCCACCTACACCGGCACGGTGGCCTCCGACGGCAGCCTGGTGCTCAAGCTCTACTACGCCCCGTACGCCACCGACGAGCACGGCGACCCGGTCATGCACAAGATCAGCTACCACACCGGCGCCGGCAAGTGGACCGGCGGCACGGACGCCAACACCGACGACGTGCGCGTGGCCTACTTCTTCACCGAGCAGAACACCGGCGCCCTCTACGGCGACCTGGGCCGCGGCGGCTACGACTTCATCGGCTGGACCACCCTCAAGGAGCACCTCTACAACGGCGCCACCTACGAGGTGGCCACCGCCAAGGGCTACGCGAGCCGCTTCATCAGCGACGCCATCGCCGACGTGACCGGTGGCTACGCCAACAGCCTGCCGGGCTGGGGCACCACCAACAACGCGTACTACGACCTGTCCATCGTGCCGACGAGCCTCACCGACGGTCTGGCCCGCCTGTTCACCAAGGACGGCGGCGACATCATCATGGCCGCCGGCGACATCGAGCTCTACGCCGTGTGGCGCGCGCAGAACACCGTGCCCTACACCGTCGAGCACTACCGCAAGGACGGCAACGGCTACCTCAAGCAGGTCATCGTCGATCCGACCGGTACCAACACGCTGTACTGCGTGACCGACGAGGTGTGCACCGCCATCGACCACGTCTACGACGCCGACACCATCGCCAAGTACGACGCGATCGGCAAGCCCTACATCCTGGATCCCGCCTTCCAGGGCTACAACGTCTTCGCCGATGGCGCCAGCTTCACCTACAAGGATTCGAGCAACAACACCATCACCGTGCAGAACGTGCGCACCGGTACCTACGATGGCGTCAACCCGCTCGTGCTCAAGCTCTACTACGAGCCCAGGCCGCTGAAGCTCACCTTCGAGGGCGGCGACTACGCCGTGTGGGACACCGCTCCGGACACCGACACGATCGACGGCGCGACCTCGACGCTCACCTCGACGCACACCAAGGAGCTCTACCCGGTCTACACCGAGAAGCGCTTCGACATCGGCGCCGACTACTGGACCCCGAAGATCACCCGCACGGGCTACACGCTCATGGGCTGGACCACCGAGAAGACCTGGAGCCTGGACGGCGGCGTCACGAGTATCGACATCTCCACCGCCAAGGCCCGCGACACCCACGCCATCTACACCGACCTGCAGATGGCCGGCAAGATCTTCATGATCGGCGACACCTTCACCATGGGCCTGGTCGACACCACGCTGTACGCCGTGTGGCAGGCCAACGTCTACACGCTCGTGCTCACGCCGGGCGGCGTGGACGGCACGAGCCCCGTGACGCTCGACCCCAACTTCAAGGGCTCCGTGCAGCTCGTGACCGACGAGCAGTACTACCTGCCTGGCTCGGACAAGCTCGACCGCGACGGCTACGACCTGGTGGGCTGGTACTACCAGCCGCAGGTCACCCTCGACGACGGCACCAACCAGTACGTGCACACCTCCGAGGGCCGCACCTCGCAGGACACCGCCAACAAGGCCAGCGCCGACACCGCCGACGGCGGCATCAACGTGGGCAAGCACTTCACGCGCAACGACCCCAACGAGTTCTACGTGATGCCCGCCCCGATCTATCCCAACACCGTGGTGCGCCTGTACGCCGTGTGGTCGGCCAAGGGTGACACCCCGTTCGAGGTCCACTACTACAAGGTCGATGGCAACGGCAACCTGACCCTGTGGCTGTCCACCACCACGACCGGCATCGCCAACGAGACCTACACGATCGCCAACCCGCATGACGCCGCGCAGGTGGCCGCCGCCCCGTACAAGAGCGCGCTGCAGGCCATCGACTGGAGCGGCTACAAGTTCATGGGCACGACCCCGACGGTCTACGACATCATCGGCACGGCCAGCGCCACCAGCGACGGCTCGCTGCACTGGGCCGGCATCAGCGGCTCCTCCATCACGGGCATGGGCCTCAACCCCGCCGGCACCGTGTGGGGCACCCTGACCATCACCGTGGCCGGCGACGGCTCCTCGGTCATGTCGGTGGTCATGGACTCCACGCCGCTGAGCCTATACCTCAAGCCGGGCACGGTGCTCGACAAGGACGGCAACGAGACCATCGTGTGGACCGACGCCGCCGGCACCAAGCTGCCCGACATGCCGCAGAACTACAAGGACTACGTCTTCGACGAGGCCGCCGGCACCCCGGGCGTGCGCGACGCCAACGTGCTGACGCTTCCCGGCGCCAACGACCTGCAGCGTCCCGGCTACAAGCTCAAGGGCTGGTACTACCTCGAGAACGTGACCACGGCCGACTACGGCACCGTCAACGTCAACGACTCCAAGGGCCTGGCCTCCATCGCCGCGGCCGCCATCGCCATGGCAGACGGCGGCACCACCAACGGCCTGGTGCACTTCATCCCGGTGGGCACCAACTTCACGATGCCCAACCGCGACATCACCCTGTACGCCGTGTGGGAGGCCGAGTCCAAGGACCCGAACGGCAATGACCCGGTCGATCCTCCCTCCAAGTCCAACACCTACCAGACGATCATCTACACCATCAACGGTGACGGCCAGCGCGAGATCTACAAGGTCATCGACCACTGGGGCGTCGTGGACGAGGTCGCCAGCGCCAATACCTACGACGCGTCCAAGCGCGACTACTGGAACGACGACCGTCCCTACGACAACCCGGACGACTACACCAAACCGGGCCTGCAGGGCTACAAGTACATCATGCCGGGCACCTACGTCACCTACTACGACGACTTCGGCAACCCCGTGACCACCACGTCGGTCGAGACCGGCTACATCATCGGCCACACCGCCTGGACCAACCCCGAGTGGCCCGCACCGGACGCCACCACGGGCTACCGCGAGTTCGCGCCGGGCCAGCAGCACCTGCGCCTCGAGATCTACTTCGAGGCCGTGACCTCGCGCCTGATCGTGGACCTGGGCGTGGGCACGTGGATCGATGGCGCCAACGAGACGCGCGGCGACTCCTACTTCCCGGCCCCGGGCTATGACAACCAGCACAGCTACGGCAAGGAATACAAGACCGGTGCCACCGTGCACCTGCCCGTGGACAAGCGCTACGGCGGTCTGGTGCAGGCCCCGCTGGATGCCCAGGGCCGCCCGTACAGCCTGCAGGGCTACGCCTGGGACAACGGCAACACCGTCATGGTGACCGCCCCGGACGGCTCGTTCACCTTCATGTCCATCATGGACTGCATCAGGAACGCCAACCAGGTGCTGGGCGGCATCGACAACTTCATGTACCGCGACGCCCTGATCGCCGAGAACGCCACGGCCTCGACGCCGGTCTACATCCCGGCCGACGCCCCGGCTGGCGCCGAGGACGCCATCTTCAAGATGCTGCCGCAGGAAGTGACCCTGTACGCCATCTGGGCGATGTCCGTGCAGCCGCTCACCTTCAGGCCCGACGGCTACGCCGACATCAACGACCCCAACCTCGACCCGAAGTACGGCTCGCTGTACCAGGTCTACGTGAACGCCGACGGCACCATCGACGAGACCCGCACCACGGCCACGGCCATCGGCTCCTGGAACACCGACGACGCCAACCCGCCGGAGGGCTTCGAGGACCGCACGCAGCACAACATCGACTCCGAGGTGGAAATGCCGGATGCCAAGTACCTCAAGCGCCCGGGCTACACCTTCCTGGGCTGGTCCACCAAGCTGGGTGCCACCGAGCCCGATGCCGACCTGACCTACCAGGACCTCGACGGTGACGGCTTCTACGAGACCGCCCCGACGGGTTGGAAGATGCCGGCCGAGGAGACCATCCTGTACGCCGTGTGGCAGGCGCAGATGATTCCCATCATCTACGACTCCAACTATCCCGACGTGCCGCACCTGGATCCGGATGAGTGGTTCGTGGATTGCGCCACCACCATCACCCTGGACGCGCCCAAGCGCGACGGCTACAAGCTCAAGGGCTGGGCCGTGACGCCGGATGCCAACGACATCGACTACAAGCCCGGCGACGTCTACAACGTGCTCAACTGGCTGAGCGTGCTGGAGGACAACGGCGACGGCACCTTTAGCGAGAAGCTCGTCAACCCGAACGTGCTCTACGCGATCTGGGAGCCGGACGGCGTGACGCTGGTGTACTGGTCGTTTACGCCTGATTTCCCCGTCGATGATGGCGTGTATACTGAGATACGCAGAGAGACTGTACAGCTTACAGATCTTTTCGATTACAAATTTGATCAGAACAAGGACGATGATCCGACTAACGACTATCTGCCCTATAAACCGACAGGTTGGTATGATGATTCGTGGGCTGAGCTCTACAATCAGGATTGGGTAGACTCGTACGGCTTTGAGCCCACGATTCAGTGGATTGCCGATTACATTGGCTGGGATGGAGTAAATGATATCAATGTCTATGCCGATATGGTGCTTCGCGAGATTAAGGTGACTTACGAGGCAGGTGGCTACGAAGACGAGAACTATATCGAATTGGTGCAGTACATCCCCTGGAATGTCACTCCGTATATTGAGGGCCTTAAGTGGAGCGGTCGTGTGCTTCTTAGCGAAACTGATGACTGGGGTGATGAGCTCGATTCCACGATAACCTGTGGCGATATTCTCACTGATATGATATTCGATCCGCTTGCTGATGAAATGACGATTTATCTTGACTGGATGCCGATTAATTATGAGGTTGAGTTTGTTTTCCCGAATGGTTCCAGCACTATTCTGGGCCTGAATTATGCGGATGTGATTGGTTTTCCGGCCATCAATATGGCTGGCGATTATCCTGGTTATGCTTTTGTTGGATGGTTTACTGAGCCGAATGGTGGCGGTGAACAAATCCCTGATGGCTATCGTTATGCAAATCTTGAAAAGAACGATACGATTGCTTCTAGGACTCTCTACGCCTACATTATCCCCTCGGTCGGCGGCTCCTCCATCGCTTCGATGAGCGTGCTCGACGAGGTCGCGAGCAGCATCCAGGCGGCCAGCGAGCCCGCACCGGCCTCAAGCGCCGCGTCTGCGACGCGTTCCCTGGCGAGCGCCGCCCAGGCGGCTAGCAAGCCTCAAAACGCCGTCACGGCGGCCCTGCAGCTTGCTAGCGCGCAGGCTGCCACACCTTCTTTCGCGGATTCCGTGCAGATGGACGCCGTGAACGGTCTTGCCGCGGGTGACGCCACGCTCTCCGCTCCCTTGTATCCCGCTGCCGCATGTGCAGCGTCCACATATGAAGTGATTGCCGGAAGTGCCGCTGGACACACGGTTTGCCCCGCTCAGACGATGCAGGCCGTGCTTCCCAGCGTGACACGTCGCGTCGCCTAGGAGCATGACATGGTTCGCCTGCCGCAAACTTCCATGTCTTTACCCTGTCAAATCCCGGTCATCGTGGCAAAACTCATGACTGCTATACAGGGCCTGTGGTATCAATTACCCGTGCCTGACAAGGGGATATTCAGGGGAGTATCTACACGGATGAACGCACGCGTCCAACATAGGAATAGCCTGCAAAAGGTCATCAGCTGCCTGCTGGTGTTCTGTCTCGCATTCTATTACGTGGGCACGCCCGTGACGGCGTACGCTGCGGATACGGATGAGGGCGTGACGGCTGCTGTCATTTCGAGCGAAGCGAACGAAGTGAGCGAAGTCGAGAAATCTCAGGACGAGCTTGCCGAAGAAGGAGATTTCTCCACTACGTCGTCTGACGGCGACTCCGGTCGAAATGACAGCGATAGTACCGAGTCTACTGAGCCCGAGCAGCCCGCTGAGCCCGAGCAGCCCACTGACCCCGAGGATCCCACCGAGCCTGCCGAGCCCGAGGTTGTGGAGCCGCAGTACAGCGTGAGCGCCAGCTCGAGCTTCGATGCGGCCGCGCGTACCATCACCTATACGGTGAACGTCACCAACACCGGCGCTAGCACAATTGAAAGCCTAAGCTTCACGAGTCCCGGTGGCGTGGAAGACCCCACCGCCATTGGCTCGGGAGTGTCAATTGTGGAAAACGCCGGTGACGACTCTGCCTCTCATACCTTTGACAACCTTCCCGCTGACTTTAGCCTTGGCGCGGGTCAGATGGCGTCCTTTACTTTCGAATATGAGCTTAGACTCGACCCCGCCGCTGGCGGCAGTGTTAACGTCGCGTTCACGGTTTTTGTTTATGCGGGCAATCATGTGGAGAGCGCGAACTGCGAGACCGATTGCGTTTTCCCCTATAGCGACTTTACGGTTACCGGCACGAGCGTCGCACGCGATGCGCGTGGCTATCTGCTCGCGGAAGACGAGCCGGCCACCATCGGCGATACCCTGTACTTCACCTATACCGTCACCAACACCGGCACGCTGCCCCTAAGCGGCCTTTCCACCTCGATCAAGAGCGTCTCGAGCTTCGAAGGGGCTATCGAGCTTCCAAGCGAGCTGCAGCCAGGTGAATCGCAGAGTTTCACCGTTACCCATGTGGTGACCGACGAGGACTTCGTTGATGTCACCGAGGACGAGCCCTATGCCGTGGTCTTGGCCCTTGCTATCGTCGAGGCTGGCGATTTGACCCATGAGTTCGAGCTTTCCTCGCCCAAGTTGGCGCGGGAGTACTACAGCTACACCATCGACTTCGTCGCCCGTCACCTCGTGGGCAACCCAACCTATTACCCCGCTTGGCAGATTTCCCTGCGCAATATTGGCCCGGAGATGCATCTGCCGCTCTCGACCATCTACGATCACTGTCCCGAGGGCTATGACATCAGCCTCTACGTGATGGACGAAGATGAGAACGTCTATCCCGTCGAGCTTCAGGATGCCGAGCCCCTTACGTTGCCTAGCTTGCAAAGCAACATCGTGGTCGTCTACGACCAGATTCCCACCGAGGCTTCCTGGACCGTGAACTACTATCTGGATTCCACGGAAGGCGAGTATCTGGGTAGCAACTACGGTACCGGCAACGTGGGCGAGGCCATCCCGCTGCAGCTGCCCTCCACGGCACCTACGGGCTACAAGGCGACGCCCGTCATCACCGGCCCCGAGGTCATTGGCGTGGATGCGACCCAGAACGTGGTAGACGTGGTCTACGAGCGTGATAGCTTTGGCTACACCGTGAACTACTACAGCCGTGACCATGCCGGCCAGGAGAGCTTCCTGGGCAGCACCACCGGCCCCAAGGCCATGTACGGCTCCACAGTGACGGTGCCCGTCGAGCAGCTCAACGCCAAGCTCCCCACGGGCTTCAAGGCGCTCGAGGCCGGCGCGGACTACACGGTGGACATCACCGCCGACGAGGCGCAGAACGTCATCGACGTGACCTATGAGCCCGACACCTTCACCTACACCATTCGCTACTACCATGATGCGGCCCTGGACGACGCCTATCACTTCCAGGGAGAGCCCCTGGTGGGGGAGGCCGTGTACGGCTCCACGGTGCACGTGGACATCCACACTCTCAACCGCAACATCCCCGACGAAGGCTTCTATCCCAAGGACAATGACGACGAGTTCGACATCGTCATCACCGAGGACGCGGCCGCCAACAGCTACAACGTGGTCTACGAGCGCGCCAGCTACGCCTATACCATCGCCTACTACAAGGACTCCGTGGCGCCCCAGAACCTCCTGGGCGAGCGCACGGGCGTCTACCTATGGGACTACAACTGGAACGTCTACCAGGACGAGCGCAACGCCTTCCTGCCCGAGGGCTACAAGCGGTTCACCACGAGCGATTACGTGAGGATCACCGCCGACGAGTCTCAGAACGTGCTGAACGTCGTCTATGACCAGAAGCGCAACGACCTGGGCTACACCGTCAACTACTACCGGGACAGCGTCGATGCTGCCAACCTGCTGGGCAGCGACACCGGCACGGGCACCTTCGAGGACGCCATCCCGTACGTGAGCGGCAAGTACGCCCCCGAGGGCTATGACGCCACCGGCGTGACGAGCGGTGCCACCACCATCGGCATCGATGCTGACGCCAACGTCCTCAACGTCGTGTACTCCAAGGGGCAGGTCGGCTACACCGTCAACTACTACAGGGACAGCGTCGAAGCCGCCAACCTGCTGGGCTCCGTAGCGGGCTCCGGCGTACTGGGAAGCGACATCCCCTACGAGGTCGGCCCGTTTGCCCCCGTGGGCTACGACGTGGCCAACGCCGCCACGAGCGGCCAGACGCTCGTGACCGCCGATGCGTCCGCCAACGTGCTCAACGTGGTCTACACCAAGCAGAGCAACCTGTCGTGGCGCGTCAACTACTATCTGGGTAGCATGGACGGCGCCCCCGTCGCGTCCGAGACGGGCTACGGCGCCTACGGCGATGCGATCGCCTTCGAGGAGGGCAAGCACCTCGCCCTTGGCTACACGACCCCCGCCCAGGTGAGCGGTGACACCGCCATCGTGAACCTCGAGGGCGAGAGCGTGCTCAACGTGGTCTACCCATTGGGCAGCTACGACTACACCGTCAACTACTACAAGGACGCCATCTCTGGGGACAACCTGCTGGGAAGCGACGTGGCCAACGGCCTCTATGGTAGCCCCGTCATCTTCGAGCAGGGCAAGTACGCCCCCGAGGGTTACCTCACCACCGGCCAGACCAATGGTGCCCTGACCGTGGGCTATGACGTTGCTAGCAATGTTCTCAACATCGTCTACACCGTTGATAGCTTTGGCTATAGCATCAACTACTACAAGGGCAGCATCGCCGACGAGAACCTCGTCGAGACCGTCCATAACCCCGCCGACCTCCGCCCCTTCGGCTCGACCGTGGAGCTGCGCGTGGACGAGATGAACATGCACCGTCCCAACGGCTACGCCGAGGTCTCCAACGCGCGTAACCTCACCATCACGGCTGATGCCGCAAACAACATCATCAACGTGGTCTTCGCACCCGACTTCGGAGAGTTCTACGCGACCGGCATCGATCCCGTCGTGACCACCTACGATGGTTCCACGCACTACGTGACCGCGCCGGGCGTGGTCGACGGTGACGTCGTGACCTACGTCTATGATGGCGTCTACGAGACCCGCACGGTCGGCGTCGACGAGAACATCGGCCTGGAGTTCACGGAAGTCACCAACGGTGACGTGCCGGTCGTCGTCATGCTCACCCGCGCGGGCATCGCCTCCAACGCCGTCGAGACCTACGTGAACATCGCGCCCGCTCCCGTAGTGCCCGATGATCCCAACACGCCTGATAACCCCGATGATCCGGTTACGCCGGACAATCCTGATGACCCCAATGATCCGGACAACCCCGATGACCCCGCGGCCGATGATCCCGAGGTGCCTAGCGACATCTACGTGCCCGGCACCGACACCACCACCGATAGGGGCCCCATGGGCCAGATCGCCGAGCGCATCTTCTCCTATGTAGACCCCGGCATCGACGTGCCCGGTCCCCTGAATGCCACTCCCATCGAGAGTGGGCTGGACCTCGCCGGCACCGAGACGATCGCCGATGACGCCAACCCCCTCGCTGCACCTGCGGCGCCCCAAAAGGACTTCAATGCGGTGAGCTACCTCCTCGTGGTGCTAGCTACCTTGTGCCTGGTTGCTACCTCGATCCTGCTGGTCGTTGGTAAGCACATCGGCAACCGCATGATGCAGATGTCAGTCGAGCTTGCTATCACCGACGAGCGCAAGAGGCACGTCGTGAAGCGCATCGCGACAGGGCTTGGGGTCTGCGCCATAGTGCTCTACGTGCTATGGGCAACGCTCTTGCTACTCTGAGCAATCCATTAAAACCAATCTAGTAAAGGGCTACAGGGTCAACGCACCAGAGCTCAGAACGCCTGGGCCGTAGGACGATGCGATCAGAGCTCAGAAACCCATTCGCTCTGATCGCATCGTCCTACGGCCTTGATTCACGAACGTTTCTCCAAACTCAATGGAAAATGACCTCTCAGAATCGCGTCTAACAGACTTTACGAGTGGTCTATGAGTATTTACACCTAGGAAATATACGAGGTCTTAGAGGGCAAAATATTGCGTCATCCTACAAAACCGCAGGTCAGAGCTCTATGGCATTAAGGAAGAATAGGGGAGAATGGCGCTCGCTTGCGCTCGCCTATAGTATTAGTGCGATATGCGAGGTGGGCCTCTCGCATATCGCACTATACATTTCCTAACTCACCTCTCTTCAAGGGCAAGCATGCTAGTTGATATAGTGTGATGCGTTGACATTCAGCGATATGGATGCAATTGATATGGTGTGATGGGGTCATGATCAGAGCGAATGGGTTTCTGAGCTCTGACATGAGTCCATCACACCTGAAAATCGCCCAATTTATAGCCTGTTGCAGAGATTTGGTGGCATGATTTGCCCTTAATCCTCATTCTCGACTTGCATTTCTAGCAAAAACAGTGTATGTGCTACGAATCGGATAGTCTCGTGTATACCAAGAAGCTATCGATTGCTACAAAACCATATACACATTTATCAGGTATTTTAGATTTGACCCCAAAAGCTATATATCATTGTATATCTCCCGGTCAGAGCCATATTGTCCAAAGCAGGGGAGGGGCCATTCCGGCCTCGAATCCGGTCCGTTTTCGGCTCGAAAATCACCCGTTTTCGGACCCGAAATCGGCCCGAAATCGACTCGAGATTCGGCCTTCGGATCGTTCAGGCACGACCCCAAAATTGGCTTGAAATGTGGAGGAATTGTGAAGAAATGGGCATTCATTGACCGTTCACCCACACAAAATCGAGCCTCTGGGGGTCCGTCCGGAAGCTCCCGAACGTCTTTCAGAGTCCTCATGTATGCGGCATGCCCTCTCGGCAGGCTTCCGCGCTTTCTTCCGCGCCTCATGAAATCCGAGGTCAAAAGCGTAATTGCAAGGTTTCTCGAACCGTCTTCCGCGCCGGGGTTCCGCGCCTGGAAACAGACAAAGCGCGGAAGGGCAAATCGGCGCGGAAGTCTCGGTCAACGACACATTGGCAAGAGCCGAAATTCGCTGACCTGCGCAAACGAAAATCGGATTTGGCGCGATTTTGAGGTCGAAAACAGGCGATTCTTGACGCTGAGCTGGACAACCCCAGAAGCGCGGAGTACCATTCCGCATGCTTCGCCAGAGGAGTGTCTCGACGACACCCCTGGGAAGCGCAAAGCAGGAAGCCTCGAACCCGAGGGAAGGATCTTGGGTCGGGGTGTCTACGGAAAGACGGATTTGATGCAAGACTGGAAAGACATAGAGCAGGAGAGGGGTATAGCTACGGCTGCCCTGTCTTCTGATATGCCTGCGGTCAAGCATCGCAACCGCCTCGTGGCCTGCATAGCCGTTATATTCGTAGCGGCAGCGTTATTGTTCGCAATGCCTTCTCTTGCGTATGCCTCTAGCGAGGCGAGTGCTAGCCCCCAAGGCGGCGAGGCGCAGGAAATCCTGCTACAGCAGCAGCGTAGCAGCAAGTCGGTGGACATAACGCCAAATCAACCCGATATAGCACCCCCACCCTACACGGCTACAGATGCCTACACGACGACCTCGGATAAAAACTCCGAGGTCGTTGCAGTTTCTGGGGACGATGCTAGCAACCGGGTTGGCTATACAGAAGATGGAAAAGACAGCGATGATGACTCCGATGATGCTAGCTCCACCGAGCAGAACGCATCGGACGGAGCCAATCAAAACACGGGTGCTAGCGACGCTGGGAGCAATGCTAACAGTGACGATGCTACCAACCCTGATACCGCTGATAAGAGCACTGGTAATAGCACCGGTGCTCCTGCTATTGACGACGAGCTAGCTACTGGTGATAAAAACCAGAGTGCCCAGCCGACTGTTGATAGCGATAGCAAGGGCAAGGACGTGATCTCTACTGACGGTTCGCAAGCCGGTCAGCGTGAGGATCTTTCCTCTGCTACCTCCTCGAGCAATCGAGGGGAGGTGCAGAACCAGCAAACTATTACTAGTGCTTCGGATAGCATTACCACGCAAGCGGGCGGGTCAATCACAATTGATTTTCTCCACGGTTGGACTTCTACCGATGCTCCTTCGGGCAATACCACTACAAAGTGGACTACCACCAACACTTGGGGTTCAGCTCTTGATCCTACATATGGCGCAAATAAAGCCTTGATTAATGCTACAAATTGCCAGATGACTCTGACAAGTGCTACTGATTCTGCTGGTGCAAATTTGTCAAAAATTTATCGCTATGGTTACAAGTTCTCGACATGGACCATTATTGGATACAACAATACTAGCAAACGCTGGCAGAAGCTGACTGCAACCACGCTTACAGCACTTAGTAATTTCGCTGGGTACAAAAATGGAACAATCACCAATGTCGAAATGTATCCTTCGTTCGCTCCATCAACTCCAGGCGTTCAGTTCTATGTCGCCGACCTCCCAGACGGTGGTTCTGATGGATACAAGTTTGACCAGACTGTTGATTTCTCCAAGCATCCTCATTCGGATCCCACCAACACTGACCTAAAATGGCAGGTCATGAATGACTCTGAAACGCTTCCTGCAAGCAAGGCCATTATTGAAAATGGCGCAACTCTGACCATGTCCGATCTCTACAATCTCGTTTTTGGCACGCGCTCTGCGACTACTTTTCTTGATGCTTTTGATACTGAGGCCGGAAAAGTAATTGAGTCTCTCAAAATCAAAGAATATCTCGATGAAGCTGCTGTCTCCTTTACCGTTACTTATAACAATGGCGGTGGCACCGGCACGGCCGTGACCATCACCTACACCACCTCTTCTCCGAATGCAACCACTGATGGCACTGCCACCGGTGCGACGCCCGGCGGCTTCACCCGCACGGGCTATACCTTCAAGGGCTGGGCCACCGCCAACGGTGCGAGCGCAGCCCAGATTGCCGACAAGGGCGCCCTCAAGCCCACTCTGGCCTGCGCCAACAATGGCACCTACACCCTGTACGCGGTGTGGGAGGTCATCAAGCACAACGTCACCCTCACCTATAACCAGAACTTCACCGGCAGCAATGCGGGCTCCATGCCCACCAACCCCGCCGCCGTCCCCGTAAACCACGGTGCGAACTACACCAGCACCCTCGCCAACAACACCCCGACCCGCACGGGTTACGAGTTCCTCGGCTGGTCCGAGAGCGCAAGCGCCACCACGGCCACTTATGCCGCGGGTGCCTCCATCAGCAAGAACAACATCACGGCCGACACCACCATCACGCTGTACGCGGTGTGGAAGGCCTATCCCACCATCACCTACAACGGCAATGGCAACACGGGCGGCACGGTTCCCAGCAGCACCTCCGCCGCGCCCGGCTCCACCTACAACATCGCCTCCGGCACGCCCGTCCGCACCGGATACGTCTTTGCCGGCTGGACCACGGTCCAGAACAACGCCTCGGGCACCAAGTACTCCTACAACGGCACCATCGCCGGCGCCACGGGCGTGTTCACCATGCCCACCACCAACGTGACCTTCTACGCCCTGTGGAACCCGCAGATCACCTACAACGCCAACAGGCCCACCGATGCGGCCAGCACCACGGTGACGGGCATGCCCAACCCCGCGACCGTGACCGTGACCTACGGCTCCAACACCACCGCCGCCGCTGCCCCCAGCCTCGTGGGTTGGACCTTCGCCGGCTGGAACACCGCAGCCAACGGCAGCGGCACCTCCTATGCCGCCGGTGCGGCCATCAACAACTTCACCACCTCCATGACGCTCTACGCGCAGTGGACCGTCAAGGGCGGCTACAGCATCGCCTGGTACGACCAGCAGACCGCCGCCAGCGATGGCACCGCCTACCATACGCAGAGCAACCTCAACTGGACCGCCAGCATCAGCCTGCCGTCCGGTACGCCCACCAAGACCGGTTACACCTTCGACGGCTGGTACACCCAGAAGAACGGCGATTCCGCCACGGGTACCAAGATCACCGCCGTCGACACCTTCAATAAGCTGTGGCAGGTCATGAAGACCGCCGGCCAGGCCACCGACACCACCACGCAGCTCAAGGTCTACGCCAAGTGGACCGAGAAGGACAAGGTGACCCTGACGCTCAACCCCAACGGTGGCAACTACAACGGCACCACGGGCGTCTATACCGTCAACAACATCCTGAACGGCGGTTCCGCCTCCATCCCCACCGCCGCCGCGGTCTCCAACCCGTGGCGTGAGGGCTACAAGTTCAAGGGCTGGACCGAGTCCAGCTCCGGCACCGGCACCGTGTACGTCGCCGGCCACACCTTCACCAACATGACGGCCAGCAAGACCCTCTACGCCAAGTGGGAGGCCGCCGACGTCGTCTTCACCTTCGACAAGAACGCCACGGCATCCGAGATCACCTCGCACAAGACCCCGGATCCCTACCAGATGACCGTCAAGTACGGCAGCTCCATCGCCGTCCCGCAGGGCATCACCATCTACGAGCGCACGGCCTACAACTTCGCCAAGTGGACCTACACCACCGCCGCCGGCGCCTCCGCCGACATCGCCGCCGCCGGCGCTTCGGTGGCCGTCGCCAACTTCAAGATCACCTGGACGGGCACCTCGGCCGACGGCACCCTCGCGGGTACCGCCACCATCGTGGCCAACTGGACTCCCTACACCTACACCATCGCCTGGGATCACAACTACACCGGCCGTCCCACCCCGACGACCACCAACAACGTGAAGCCCACCGACACCATCACGCAGCCCGCCAACCCCACGCGCGCCGGTTACGACTTCAAGGGTTGGAAGACCGTCGCCAACGGCACGGGCAACACCGTCGCCACCGGCAACTCCGTGGGCTCCACCTGGACGCTCGCGAGCCTGCCCAGCGGCGCGACCCTCACCGCCTACGCGCAGTGGGAGGAGAAGAAGGTCCAGATCCGCGTCTACGGTGACGGCTCCAAGGCCGGCATCCAGTACGGCGACGGCTCCGCCTACACCGCCGGCACCGTGATCTACGTGGGTGCCGCCACGGGCGCCATCTACGCCAACGCCGGTGACTCCACGCCCACGGCCAAGAACGTCTCGACCGGCTTCAAGCCGCTCATCACCGACTCCAGCTACGAGTTCAACGCCACCCACGGCTCCAAGTGGACCAAGGGTTCGGCCACGGGCACGCAGGTTTCCACCGCCGAGACCCTGGCCCTTCCCAAGACGAGCAACCTGTACGTGACGGGTGACTACTACCTGACCGTCTCGCCCAAGTGGTTCGCCTACACCATCGAGTACTACGAGCAGAACACCACTGGTTCCGGTTACACCAAGGTCAGCTCTCCCGCCGGCAGCGGCACCGCGCCGTTTGGCTACGCCCTGCAGCTGGGCACCACCGCCGGCACCAACGACTCCACCAAGACCGTGACCGTGACCCGCTCCGACATCACGGGCTTCACGTTCAACTCCGCCGCGGCCGGCTCGGTCACCAACCTGACCGCCATCAGCGCCACGGCCGCCAACAACGTGCTCAAGCTCTACTTCGACCGCAACCAGTTCAACGTGCAGGTCTCCTACTCCGGCGACGTGCCCCCCTCCATGGTCTACACCCCGGCCACCGACACCAAGCGCTTCGGCGAGACCGTGACGCTCACGGCTCCCGCCACGGTGACCGGTTACACCTTCACCGGCTGGGTCCTCAAGAACACCGTGTCCGGCCTCACCGCCGGCCAGGTCAAGAGCGGCACCTTCTCCATGCCCAACGGTGCCGTCGTCATCGAGGGCGTCTGGTCCAAGGTGAAGTACAACGTGCTCTTCGTCAACGACGCCACCAACGGTAACATGAGCGGCACCAGCAACTACCAGCTCGACTACATGGATTCGCTGCCCGCCACGCCGACCATCAACCCCAAGGACGCCAATAACTACTACTTCATGGGCTGGGAGCTCTTCGAGGGCTGCACCTCCACGTCTTCCCTCTCCGTGACCGGCGGTACTTCCAAGGGCATCATGTCCGTGGACGCCATCCTGGGTCTGGGCGCCGAGGCCGGCACCCCCTGGCAGGTCACCTCGCACTCCCGCTTCGTGGCCCGCTTCGGCAAGACCGTGGCCGTGTCCTACACCAACGGCGGTGCCAACGCCTTCGGCACGGTCAACGGCTCCATGGTCGCCAACACCATCACCAAGGACGGCACCTACTACACCCAGCTGCAGCTCGGCTGGAACATGCCCGGCTACGGCGGATCCTTCGATCCTTCCGGTGATCGCAACGGCCTGAACCCGCATGCCGCCCCCGGCTACAAGTTCGTGGGCTGGGAGTGGGTCGACGTGCTGTCCGGCAACATCACCAAGCGCGCCGTGGGCTCCTACAACGCGGCCAAGAAGTTCGTGCTCGCCAGCGGCGATGCGCTGCCCACCACGATCGACCAGTCCTACACCTTCACGGCCATCTGGGAGGAGACCTCCCAGCAGATTCACTTCGTGAACAACTGCGTGAACATCCCCGGTGTCACGGGCGCTCCCGCCCCCGGTGACATCGTCGCCAAGACCAACGAGGTCGTGACCCTGCCCAAGGCCCCTGCCTACGGCGCGGCCACGAACCCCACCGGTTACACCTTCATGGGCTGGACCACCGTGTCCACCGGCTACGTCGCCGGCACGAGCCCGCTGTACACCAACACCTTCACCATGACCGCGGGCGTCCGCGAGACCGGCACCTACAACCTGCCCGCCGTCGCCGCCGACGGTGGCTATGGCGTGACCCTGTACCCGGTCTTCAGCGAGAACACCGTGACCATCCTCTACAAGTTCGCCACGGGCTGCGATTCCATGGGCACCCTGTCGGCCAGCTCCGAGGGCACGACCTTCAAGATGGTCAGCGGCACCCCCAACGGCTCCACGCCGACCGCCAACACCGGTTACAAGTTCGTGGGCTGGTTCAAGGACGCCGCGCACACCACTGCCGTCGACGCCGCCTGGGTCAACGCCTCCACCAAGAAGCTCACCCCCGGCAAGGAAAGCGGCGTCTACAAGGCGGCTACCTACTACGCCTACTTCGAGCCCGAGCAGTACGTCATCAAGTTCCAGGTCGGCGACAACGGCACCTGGACCGACGGCACCGCCGCCTCCACCGACAAGAGCGTCACGCTCACCTTCAACACCAACTACGGCACCAACGTGCCCACCTACACCGGCACCGGCGCGGCCATGAAGGCCAACACGGGCTACGGTTTCAAGGAGTGGGCCGAGATCAACCCGACCACGGGCGCCGTGGTGCGCACCATCAGCGACAGCTCGCTGCGTGGCGAGCGCGTCACCGCCGCCCGCACCTTCAAGGCGATCTGGGAGCCGCGCAGCGGTTACACCATCGTCTACAACACCAACGGCGGCGCCCCTGCCGTCCCGAGCCAGCAGGTCACCTGGAACGCGGTCATCGACAACGTGATGCCCGCCGGCGCCAAGACCGGCCAGGCCAAGCAGGGCTACGACTTCGCCGGCTGGTACACCAAGGACGACTTCAGCGACACCCGCATCGATGGCTCCGGCAAGACCTTCGAGCAGGCCATCGCGCAGGCTGGCATCACCGTCGACGGCGACGGCACCGCCACCCTGACCCTGTACGCCAAGTGGAACGAGAAGTCCTTCACCCTGAACTACGCTCCCAGCTGGCCCGGCTCCACCACCACGACCTTCCCCGCGAAGACCGTGACCTGGACGCAGACCGGCCTGCTGCCCAGCGGCTACGCCACGCTCACCGAGACGGGCTTCGACTTCAAGAACTGGAACACCGCCTCCAACGCCACCGGCCTGGTCGTCACCAACGCCACGAGCTTCGCTGACATCTACCAGCGCCTGTACGGCACCTCGGACAACACCAAGACCACCGCCACCATCTACGGTTGCTGGGGCCAGCGCACCTTCAACGTGCAGTTCAAGTCCGAGTCCGGCACCGTGGTGAAGAACATCACCGGCGTCAACTTCAACGACACGATCGCCTACTACAACTACGCCCCGGCTGACGGCTCCAAGTCGCTGCTGGGCTGGAAGTACACCCCCGCGGGCGGCACCGAGCAGACCTGGCTCAAGGCCATGGCCGGCACCCCGCTTTCCGTGGGCGTCTTCGACGGCACGCCTTCCCCGGCTGACGGCACCACCTTCGTGCTCACCGCCATCATGGAGGAGAACGCCAAGTACGTCATCAACTACTACAAGGTCAACGTGGACGCCAACGGCGACCCGCTGATGAGCCAGGCCGCCCGCCTCAAGCAGGACGCCGGTTTTGCCCCCGTGGGCGTCGGCATCAACATCAAGGACGGCACCTTCAACGGCATCGACTACGTGACCCGCTTCGAGATGCAGAACGGCTCCGGTCGCCGCGCCGACCTCAAGGGCTACGTGCTGCAGACCATCCCCGGCGCCACCAAGATCAACGCCGACGGCTCCGAGGTCACCTCGGGCGGCACCATCACCTTCAACGTGTACTTCGTCGAGAAGCTCTTCACGGTCTCCTACGACCTGGGCGCCGACGTGCTGGGCAACGCCTGCCCGCCGACCGTGGGCACCCCCGCCGACAAGACCGTCGCCTGGAACTCCTCCAACCTGTACCCCGTCACCACCCCGGTGTGGGAGGGCTACAAGGCTCCCAAGTGGCAGTACAAGAACGCCACGGGCACCTGGACCGTCGTCCCGACCAACGCCAAGCTGTGTGACATCGCCGTCAACGACGACAACACCAACCCCATCGTGCTCAAGGCACTCTGGGAGTCCGACGTGGTCCGCCTGGTCTTCAACGCCCAGGTCGGCGGTATCATCAAGAGCACCGACGGCACCATCACGGTTCCCTCCGGTGGCTCCAAGTACAAGGACATCGACGCCGTGACGGGCCCGGCCCCCACGGTCAAGGTCACCGTTTCCGACGGCTACGTCTTCCTGGGCTGGTTCAAGGACGGCGTCAAGCTGACCGAGGACGAGACCTACACCGTGACCGCCGTGGACGGCCTGTTCACCTCGGGTACCTACGAGGCCCACTTCCGCGCGCTGTCTTCCATCAACTACAACATCAAGCACTTCTTCGAGGACGCCTCCAACCCCGGCACCTTCGTCGAGAAGCCCGAGCTGCTCGAGGTCCGTTCCGGCCAGGAGAACTCCGTGGTCAACGTCTCCAACGACATGGTCAAGCACGTCAAGGGCTTCACCCATGCCACCGGCATCCTGGGCGAGAAGCTCCACATCGCCGCCCTGGTCGATGGCGAGGAACTGCACCTGTACTATCGCGTGAACGAGCATGACGTGTGGGTCAGCCCGGCCGCTCCCGGCGCCGACGCCCCCGTGCCCACGCCGACCCCGACCTACGAGACCACGGGCATCACCGCCTCGCATACCCTGCAGAAGTTCGGCACTGCCCTCGTGCTGCCGACCATCACCGCCCCCGACGGCTGGGACTTCAAGTGGACCGTGACCTATCAGGATTCCGACTCCACCATCAAGACCACCCAGACGCTCGCCAACGGCGCCAACTTCTCGATGCCCGATGCCGACGTGAACATCGTGGGCACCTGGACGCGCCTGGGCCACACCGTCACCTTCGTGGCCGGCTCCGACGCCCATGGCACCGTGAGCGTCATCGCCCCGGCGACCCTGCCGTTCCGCGTCAACCACGGCAAGAACCTCAACGATCCGTCCGCCACGGGCAGCTCGAGCAACATCAAGGTCGTCGCCGACGCCACCTGGGCGCTCGCCGGCTGGTCCTACGTCGACGAGAACGGCATGACCCTCACCACGGTGAACCCCGACACCGTCCTCATCAACGTGGACACCGTCTTCACCGCCCTGTGGGCCCAGACCTTCAGCGTCATCTACTCCCCGGGCAACGGCGCCTCCAACCACGGTGGCGTGACCGGCTCCGACGACTTCACGCAGCTCGTGGTCGTCGAGAAGGACATCCCGCTGTCCGCCAACAAGAACGTCAACTCCGTGCGCTTCATGCTCAACGGCACTAACTATGACTCCAACGCCCCGGCCGCCGACGGTTACAACTTCATCGGCTGGTCCTGGGAGCGCAACGGCACCCGTTACTACGAGGTGCTCAACACCCCGACTGCCTCCTACGACCTGAGCGTCTTCGGCGTGGCCGGCACGAGGGACTGGATCATCGACGAGAACATCACCTTCACCGCCATGTGGGAGGCCGCTCCGCAGTCCCTGAGCTTCGTCCTGGGTGCGGGCAACCCGGCCCCCGTCTGGACGACCACGGGCGCTGCCGCCGGCACCACCGGCTCCAAGTACACCGTGAGCCCCAGTCCGCGCACTGACGAGACCGTCACGCTGCTCGGCACTGGCGACATCAGCCGCGAGGGTTACACCCTGGCCGGCTGGCGCCAGTGGGTCGACGCCAACGGTGACGGCATCGCCCAGGGCAACGAGCTGGTCGGCGCGGCTGTCGCCGCCGGCGGTTCCTTCACGATGCCCGCTCACGAGGTCGTCTTCGTTCCCATCTGGGAGTTCGACAGCCTCAAGATCCGCTACGAGATCGAGGCCGGCTCCATCGGCCGCGGCACGCTCGACTCGCCCGGCGACAACATCATCAACGCCCTGACGAGCCAGCTCAAGGGCTCCACGGCCACGGCCAACACCGGCTACAAGTTCGACGGCTGGTACACCGACGCCGCCTGCACGCAGCGCGTGGACCTCGGCCTGCTGAGCAACATCGTCAACGACCCCAATGACCCGACCGTCATGATCAGCGCCAAGCTGGCCCCGACGCGCCCGTCCTCGGGCTGGGTCCCCATGACCTACTACGCCAAGTTCGTCCCCGGCAAGGCCGAGTACACCATCGAGTACTACCTGCAGGGTGCCGACGGCAACTACACCAAGGCCAACGTCACGCCCAACAAGTTCGCCGACCTCGAGACCGGTGAGCGCGCCGACGTGACCGACGCCGCCAACGCAGCCTACGCGCATCGCCTGAACACCGCTTCGGGCACCTACGCCGGCTACGTCTTCAACGACAACGCCTTCGGTCAGGTCCTCTCCGCCGTGGTCGCCGCCGACGGCTCCACGACCCTCAAGCTCTACTATGACCTGATCTGGTACAACATCGAGTACGACCTGGGCACCAACGACAAGGGCGACGCGGGCACCTGGGCCTCCACGCCCGGCCCCAACCGCGCGGTCGGTGGCGGCATGGTCGTCATCCCCGAGGCTCGCCTCGCTGGCATGAGCCTGTCCGGTTGGACCATCACCTGGACCGATGCCGACGGCGTCGAGCAGTCCATGGTGCGCGGCTCCAACTTCCAGATGCCCTTCTTCAACGTGAAGGCCACCGCCAACTGGACCAAGAACGTCGACTTCAAGGTGCTCGTCTACAAGGCCGAGTGGAACGGCAACACGCTGGTCGCCACCGAGGAGCTCGTCACCCCGATGAACTGGCCGGCCTCCTTCGCCTCCGGCGACGGCGTGGCCACCATCACCGTGGGCGCCAACGGCACCATCACCGTGACCGCACCCAACACCCAGGGTTCGAGCTTCTTCCCCAAGACCTACACCCTGCCGCGTCTGGCCGGCTACGAGTACATCGCCGCCTGCGAGGCCCTGGGCATCTACAACACCACCGACGCCCCGCTCGAGGACGGCTTCAAGGTCATGAAGGTCTACCTCGCCCCCAAGCAGGGTTACAAGGTCAACTACGTCGTCGAGATCGACGGCACCCAGCGCCCCGTGGGCGACAAGACGGGCGTTGCCTGGGATGACAAGAACCTCGGCCTTACCACGCTGCCTTCCGGCTTCGAGGGCTACGAGCTCGACGGCTACGGCTGGCAGTACAAGGTCGGCGGCGACCGCATCGACGTCACCGCGACCATGTCCTACGGCGACATCGTCTACGGCATCTACGGCGTGCCCCGCGACTCCGTCAAGGAGATCACGCTCTATGCCAAGATCAAGGCCCTGACCTACCACGTCATCTTCGCCGACGACACCAACGGTGCCGACGACCCCGCCACGACCATCGTTGACAACGGCGACTACCGCTGGACGTCCCCGGTCGTCATGGGCGACCCCGCCACCATCGTGACCCCCGGCTACAGCAAGCCCGGTTACAAGTGGATGGGTTGGGAGATCCGCAAGGCCGACGGCAGCACGCTCGTCAAGTACGATGGCGGCGCCACCGTCAACTACAACGAGCTCGCCCGCCTGCTGGGTCTGGACTCCAAGACGGCCCTGGACACCCCGGTCACCGTCTACGCGGTCTGGGCCGAGTGGCTGCCCGTCACCATCGAGTTCTACACCAAGGACTCCAACGGCGAGGTCAAGTTCCTCGACATCAACTACACCGCCGATGACCAGAAGGTCTACAACGGCAGCTCCTACACGGTTCCCGACGCCATCGTGAGCGCCAACCGCCCCGTGGGCTACGTGCTGGACGCCGCCTCGATCCTGAGCCTCATCGGCGACGCGACCAAGGACAACGTCCTCAAGGTCATCTACAGCGAGGCCAACGGCTTCAAGCTGTTCCTCAACACCAACTACGGTGCCAACGCCAACGCCCAGACCATCACCGGCCTGAGCTGGACCTCCAAGCCCGACTCCAAGGCCACCGCCGCGCCGACCCGCATCGGCTACCGCCTGGCCGACAAGCCGCAGCGCTGGAACACCAAGGCCGACGGCACCGGCCATGACTTCACCGCCGACGCCACCTACGCGCAGATCGCCGAGTGGATCTACGGTGCCGCACTGGACGACGCCGCCATCCTCAAGAACGGCCTGACGCTGTACGCCCAGTGGACCATCGCCAGCGACTTCGAGGTCCTCTACGACCTGAACAACGACAAGGACACGAACCCCAAGATCCAGACCGCGGTGCCCGATTACCGCAACCCGCTGGACATGGAGCAGCTCAACAAGCACAACGTGGCCTGGACCGACAACGGCTTCGACCAGAGCAACGACACCGAGCTCGACGCCGCCCCGTTTGGCTACGTCTTCACGGGCTGGAACACCAAGGCCGACGGCACGGGCCTGGCCATCACCAATAACATGACCTACGCCGAGATCTCGAACTACCTCAACGCCAACGCCGAGGTCAAGTCCATCAAGCTGTACGCTCAGTGGGCTGAGCTCGAGATCGAGATCAAGTACACGGTCGACAACGAGGAGGCCGGTTACATCGACCGCTTCCTCGACAAGATCAAGGCCGTCTCCGGCGAGCATGACCCGAACGGTTCGTCTGCCGGCGAGAAGCTGCACTCGGTGGCCAAGGCCAAGCCGGGCTGGCACTTCGTCCGCTGGGAGATCGTCTTCGACGGTCGCACCCGCGCCGTGAGCGACTACGCCAACGAGGTCGCCTACCAGGGTGCCGACGGCTCCACGATCGTGGTCAGCCCCGACTCCGAGTCCGGCCGCCTCTACGGCGCCGAGTACCGCGCGATCTTCGAGCGCAACCCCGAGGCGACCGTCGAGTACGATCCCAACGGCGGCGAGGGCGAGAACTACACCTTCTCCACCCCGCACGGCAGCTACTTCACCCTGTCCGACGGCTCTCCCTTCAAGCGTGGCCACTACACGCTCAAGGGCTGGAACACCGCAGCCGACGGCACGGGCACGCACTACACGCTGAGCCAGGCGCAGATGCTGATGCCGGAGAGCGGCATGAAGCTCTACGCCGAGTGGGAGAAGAACTCCTACAGCGTGTCGGTCAACGAGCCCGAGAAGGGCGGCTCGGTCACCCCGGGTTCCACCGACGTCATCTACGGCGAGAAGATCCCGCAGAGCTTCGTCGACGGCCTCGACCCGCAGCCGAACCCCGGCTGGCACCTGTCGGGTTGGAAGTACACGATGACCAACGCCGAGACCGGCGAGGTCACCGAGGGCTTCACCACCGACCTGACTACGCTCACGATCGACGGCCCGATTAGCCTCACCCCGGTCTTCGAGGGCGCCGACCCGGTCGTCGTCGACGGACCGCCCCGCACGGGCGACGTGCCCTTCAACGGCACCCTGTGGATCATCGCCCTGGCCGCCCTCGTGGCCTGCGCGATCCTGATCGGCC
>OLOR01000266.1_pt1 | contig 58111 bp, 46 predicted proteins | sample 1672521 | NCBI WGS metagenome assembly OLOR01 (sample SAMEA3136695, study PRJEB25190) | human gut metagenome | biome: human gut; feature: human-associated habitat; material: faeces | place: Austria | collected 2013
ACGGGAGACGCAAGATTTTGCGTCTCTACTTTGGTTTGACTGCGTATAATAGGATACGTTGCTGTTGATGATAATGAGGGCGGCAGCATGTAGAGACGCAAGATTTTGCGTCTCACGAGGGAGAAGTGCGTATGTTGGCAGCGTATTATAGCGTGCGTATGTCGGCATGGGGTAGGACGGGAGACGCAAGATTTTGCGTCTCTACTTTGGTTTGACTGCGTATAATAGGATGGTTTGCTGTTGATGACAATGGTGGCGGCAGCATGAAGGGTTGCGGTGTGTCACTCTCTTTTTTTCGCCGCGTCACGCCCCGATTCCGTGCCCGCGTCCTTCACAAAACGCTCACGGTAGTTCTTTGGCGACACGCCCAGATGCTTCTTCACATATTTCCCGAAGAACGAGATGTTGGGAAAATCGAGGTCGCACGAAATCTCCTTCACCGACTTCCGCGTGTATCTCAGCATGTAGCTTATGTCCTTCACCACGTATGTGTCTATTATCTTGGATGCCGGACATCCGCTCACGCCGCTGCATACGGCAGTGAGATATTTGGGCGTGATGTGCAGTCTGCCGGCGTAGAAGCTCACGCTGCGCTTCTTGGGGCGCATGTCTGTGAGCATTTTGATGAAGTTGTTGAATATTGTCTCAGCCGAAGAGAACGTGTGTCCCTGACGTTCGACGAACCTGTCAACCACATCGCCGAACTCGTAGAGAAACGCGAGCATGAGCGAACCGATGACTTCGGTGCGGTGTTTCCCAAGGTTCGACGCCACCTTCTTCTGCAAAAGGGCGTGATACTGACAGAAAAGGGCGGCGTCCTTCTCGTCGAGCGAGAACACGGGATGGGTCTCGAACGCCATCTTGGCGTTCCAGTCGATGTTCACCATCGGCAGTATTCGCCTGAAGTAACCGGGCGAGACGGCTATGCTGCGGCACTGCATGCCGTCGCTCTTGCGTATGCCGCTCACTATCATGTCGGGCGGACAGATGAGCACGTCGTTCTTCCTCATTGTGTATGGCGTGCTGTTTATGCGGAACGAAATCTCCCCACCGGTGCACAGAACCATCACGTGGAAGTCGAACATGAAAGCGTCCTCTCCCTCCGAACCTCTAAGACTGTTGCCTATGGCTATGTCGCCGTCGTTGTATAACGTCTCCTTGCTGACCGCATTGTCGGCAAGATTGATTTTCTTTATTCCGCTCATATCATTGCTTTATATGCCTGCAAATTTACCGTTCTTTTTCCTTCCGCCACACCGAAGGCGGTTTATATAATGATAAAAAATCAAGAAAAAGGTAAAAACAGAACAGTTGCAGCCACACTGTATGCAGTGGTTGAGGCAACGGGAGGGGCGCGCCTTTCACGCCGTCACGGGCATGCGCGCGCTGCCTGATAGCAACAACAGGGTATCGGCAGGCACGATTCGGGTGGCAGGACGTGCTCCGAGGCACGTAAAATTCATTATTTCAAGGTATTGCGCGCTTACTGCCGAATGCTTAACTTTGCAAACGTATTTAGATTAATGGTGTTACTTTGCATAACTGAAGTTAATATCAGCTTATAGTTAAAGATACATAATGTTATTGTATAATCAGAAGAAAGCCGGCTGTGAAGTCGGCTTTTGCGTTTTCATAAGCTCCTGAGTCCCGAGCCGCGCGCACGGTGCGTCGTGACAGACATGGACAGGACGCGCAACGGAGGCGCGAGGGATGCGGCATGCGTCACAACGTAAGCAGCAAGAGGGCAGGCTGCAAGGAGTGGGAACTCTCCCGTGATGAGGGCATGGCAAAGGAACGCCTGCGTGACGCGACCGCTGTCTCAAAAGCATGGGAAAGGGGTGGGGAGGTTTTATTTTGGTTACATATAGTTTAAATTTAAATACAAATCATCCAACGGTATTCAAATAATGACTATATTTATAGAAGATTTGCGGCGTTCGGCAATGCAAGAGCAAGCTCTCATTGCGCTCTCTTGCGGCATCTTTGCATAAGATTTTCCACACCAGGCAAATCATCAGAAACGCAGCGTGCACGCCACACCCGGCTTTGCGCTTCTGCACATCAACACGAAAACAGAGTCCGGACAGGAGCCGGGACCGGACATGACAAACCTAAAACAGTATGAAGCATTTTTTACAGTTTGCACAGTGTGCGGCAGGTCTTCTGTTGCTGTCGGCAACAGCTTATGCCGAACGTGTTGTCGTGGACGGCATAAACTATGAGACAAACGACGACAACTTCACTGCAACGGTGGTGGCTTCCGACGGCGAGCCTTATGAGGGCGCGCTCGTCATTCCGGCTTCCATCACATACAACAACCGGACCTATGACGTGACGAATATCGAAAGCACGGCGTTCTCATACAACGGTTTCATAACATCTGTAGACATCCATGCGCCTATAACAGAGACCGGGAGCATGTTCAGCGGATGCACGTCGCTCACGTCGGTAAGCCTGCCGGAGACTGTCACCACAATAGGCTCATACGCCTTCAGCGGCTGTACGTCGCTGGCGTCGTTCACCGTCGACAACAACATCAGCACCATAGAATACAGCGCGTTCGACGGGTGCGAGTCGCTGGAGGAGTTTGTCATCAAGGACGGCGACACTCCCATATCTCTCGACGACATGTCCACGATGCCGGTAAAGAGACTGCAGATAGGCAGGGAAATAAACTTCACGTCGTACTCCTCACCCAAATGGAACTCCTCGACACTTGAATACGCCACCATATCGGGCAACGTGAAGACCGTCCCCGACAAGATGTTCAACATGTGCTCAAGCCTCAAATCACTGACAATAGGCGAGGGTGTGACAACCATAGGAGAGTGGGCGTGCTCCGGATGCACGTCGCTCACAGACATCACCCTGCCCGAAAGCGTGGACAGCATAGGCATGAACGCCTTCTCCTACTGCTCCTCTCTGGAGGAGATAACGGTTCCGTCAAAGATGGATTATCTGGCAAGCTCGCTCTTTGAGTATTGCTCCGCGCTGAAGGATGTGACTCTTCCGGAAGGGCTCAAGTGCATAGGCGAGAACGCATTCGGATGGTGTGAGGAGATAGACACGCTCAGGCTGCCCTCCACTCTGGAGACAATAGACCGCACCGCGTTCGCCGAATGCCGCGGTCTGGAGGCTATAATAATGTGCAATGGAGTCAAGATGGTGGGCGACGGAGCGTTCGAGTCGTGCACGTCTCTGGAAAAAGTATACTACAAGGGGTCGCTGGAGGAATGGCTCGCAATAAGGATGGACGGCATGACATACGAGGAGGACACATGTCCGCTGAGCTATGCCAAGGAGTTCTATGTGAACTATGGCACCGGCGACGAGCAGCTCGTGACGGACGTGACAATACCGGAAGGCGTGACGGACATAGGTCAGTTCGCGTTCGCAGGATACAAGGGACTGAGGAGTCTCACGGTGCCGGAAACGGTGAACAGCGTGGGATACATGGCGTTCAGCTATTGCATAAACCTCAACAACCTCGTGCTGCGCGCGCGAAACATAGGCGACTATGCCTTCTTCGCCACAAACCTGAAGACCGCCACAATAGGACCGAGAATGCGGAAGGTGGGCGTCATGGCGTTCAGACCCTATTATTCCGACAATCTGGAACGCACCGACTATGAGGGAACGCTGCCGGAATGGCTTGGCACAACCTTCGCCGACCCGGACGGCAACCCCTTCGTCAGACACGACTTCTATGTGGACGGCAAGCTCATAAGCGGACACCTGAGACTGCCCTGCAACTTTGCCAAGGCATATACCTTCTACGGATGTCCGGCAATAACATCCGTTGACGTGCCTTATATAGAGCCGAACATTGAAGAATATTCCTTTGCCGAAATGCCCAACATAACGTCGCTGAAGATAAACGGAGTGGAGCAGCTGAACGCGCCTGCCGCACTTGAGGCGGAGAACGGAGGCATAATACTGGGCGACGGAGCGTTCAGCGGATGCCCCAAGCTTGCTGACATTGACATCAATTTCGACCAGGTGGAGTATATAGGAGCCGGTGTCTTCGACCGCACGGCATGGTATGACAGCAAGCCTGACGGACTGATATACCTCGGCGACTTCGCATACAAATACAAGGGAGACATGCCTGAGGGCACAAGCGTCACCGTGGAAGACGGCACGAGAGGCATATGCGGCGGAGCGTTTGAATTCTGCCAGAACATGACGGACATACGCCTGCCACAGTCGCTCACCTCAATAGGAGCCTCGGCGTTCAGCAACTGCACCGGACTTACAGGGATAGACCTGCCCGACGGAGTAAGCTCCATTGGCTCATACGCCTTCTCCGAATGCACCGGACTGACTGACGTGGAACTGCCCGACGCGCTGACCGAGGTAAGCGACGGTGTGCTTTACAACTGCACATCGCTCAAATCGGTCACCATACCGGGCAATGTGACAAAGATAGGATCGCTGGCTGTATACTCCAACTCGATAGAGAAGCTGACGTGCCTCGCCGTTGTACCGCCGGCACTACACATTCTCTTGCCCGACATCAACCCCGACGGGTCGGACTCGTTCGGACTGTCTTACAACACAAAGATATACATTCCCGAAGGCTCGCTTGAGGCATACTGCAACGCGCCGGGATGGAGAATATGGGCTACATACTTCGAGGAGTTCGTCCCGTCAGGCATAAACGCTGTGGAGAACGCTAACGGCAACACATCCGAAAGACACTACGACATGTCAGGAAAGGCTGTGCCGCCGACGGCAAAAGGTATGCACATCGTGCGCGGAAGCGACGGAAAGACACGCAAGGTGATTGTACGCTGAACACGGATACAGCATATACCAATGCGGGTCAGGACCATACCTACAGTCCTGACCCGCATTCTTCTGATACCGGATTATGACGTATGCGTCCGGTTTAATACGTGAACCGGAACACGGGCGAAGGCTGCCGTCTGTCGGTTGTCTTGTATATCGGGTCTGACGTATACTGGTATGACGTCACGTTTCCGGCAGAGTCGAACTGATAGCTGAACTCCATCGTACCGTACGACGAGTCGGCTGGTTTGAAGTCAATCTTGTCCACAAGCTTGCGGCTGGGTTGTCCGAGGAACCCGAGATAGCGTAGGAACTCAAGATTGGTGTTGATTACGCTCGCCTCCGGATACAGTCCGTTCTTGTTGTTACGTGATGTGTAGCTGAACGTATACGTGCAGTAAAGCTCTCCATCGTTGCGGTATTCCTCCACACGGCTGACATTTCCTCCGCTGTAGCTCACCATATAATAACGGTAGTCGTACGGATTCTCGATCGAGAAATATCTCATGTATCCGTCGTTGTCGCCCGACGTGCGGCAACTCCACGCTCCGTCAGCGCCGTCTCTGAAGAAGTTCGCATAGCCAGTCGAGCCGAGTCCGAACGTATAAGTGTATGCGCTTGACTTTGCCGTCACCTCATCATAGGAGTAGCTGAGGGCGTAGGAAGCCGACGACGAACCGGAACGCAGCATGCGCACCACCTTGTTGCCTGAGTACACATACTCCACCTTGAAGTCACGCGAGCCCTGTGCGAACTCCATTTCGAATGTCCTTACTGGGGTTGTAACGAAGTCGGCTATGCCTGTTTCCGGATTGCCGCCCACATCGCCGCCACCCTGACTGCCGCCCGTATCATCTCCTGCGCCTTCCTTCACGAGCCTGTATACCGTGGAACCATATACGAGCGTGTTGTTTCCTGAGGGTGTCAGCGTGAACGACCCGTATCCGCCTGTATCGGTCAATGTTATCTTTCCGTCACTTATGACGTACTCATAGAAGGTGTCGCTCTCACCGCTGTACTCCACATATTCGCCGTTGGAGTTCCACTCCATTCCGCTGTACGCGGTGTGCTGCTCGGCTCTGTCACTGCTTGTGAACTTCAGTGTCATGGTGCCTTCCTCATACTCACCGTTCTCGCTTACCTGAAAATACTCACCCTTCCACTCGCTTCCTACGAGTCTGTCGAGTATGCTGCCGGTCGTCCCGCCGCCACTTCCACCGTCGTCATCGCTTCCGCACGAAGACAAGGCTGTGCAACACAGGAACATCATAAAACACGACAGGACTGCATGGACAGTGTCCGTCATCCTCGAACAAATGTCATTCTTTTTCATTTTGTCTGTTTTATTGTTTTACACTATGCAAGCAACGGCATGACGCTCCGGCACATGCCGTCGCACGTTTAACGAGGACACGCCATCAGAGAGTATCTGTGCGTCATTACTGTGAAATAAAAACCTTAAACGTATTTTGCCGCCTTAAAACACCATTAGACACGGCAAGACACGCGCAAAGGCACATGACGTGTCTGAGGGTAAAATTACAATAATATACAATACAGTACAAACGTCACTTCCACGCATATGGTCCGGACGCGACGTAATGATGCATAAGCGATGAAAAAAAGTTGATATGCGGTTAAAAAAAATACAGCCAGGACTGACAGCGGCATGGAATAAGGATGAATCATGATGACGGTACAGGGTCAAAAATTCCCTGTCAGGCGGTTTCCCGAATACGGTGTCAACAACCCGAAGCCTGTCCGAATATTCCCTGTATGTTCCATCACGAAGACGCACACACATTAGCGGCAGGCGGAAGAACGGTTTGGCTGTACATCTGAATTACCGCTCTCGCTCCGTCGGAACAACGTTGTCAGTTGCTTTTATTGATAAGATTCACCACCACACTCACCATGACGTCTTTCTCTTCCGTGCGGCTCTCGGCTATCATAAGCGTTATGGCGACCAGCGTATTGTCCGCAATCCTCTTGGTGCCATCCTCACGGTAGAGTATGCCGTTGTTGTTCATGAACCACAGGAACAAGGTAGCCGCTATGCGTTTGTTGCCGTCTGAGAACGAATGGTTCTTAACAACAAGATACAGAAGCATAGCCGCCTTCTCCTCAACAGACGGATACAGCTCCATGCCGTCAAACGTCTGATATATCTGTCCGATGGAACTTCTGAACGAATCGTCCTTCTCGTTGCCGAAAAGAGCAGACCCTCCGAACTTCTCACGAAGCTGTCTTATCTCCTGCATGGCACCCTCGTAAGTGGCGCGAAAAGCACCGTGGGCGGTAGTGTTCCTGATGCCCAGCCGCTGATAGTCGTAATCGTCCAAGGTGTCGAGGGCGTAGGTATAGTCCACAACCACATCTACAAGCGCGCTCTGTTCCTCCTTCAACGGGTCGGGAGAGTGCCGGAGAGTTCTTCCAAGCATCTGAACCAGCTGCCGCAGCTCCGCAACCTGTTTCTTGCGCATGCTTTCGTTCACGGCATAACCTTTGATGAGATACTGCTTCAAGACAGAGCTTGCCCATTGACGGAACTTCACTCCTCTTATGGAATTGACCCTGTAGCCAACGGAGATAATCATGTCAAGATTGTAATAAGGAATGCTTCTGGTCACCATACGGTTACCTTCCATTCGAACCTGTGCATTTTTTGCACATGTTGAGATTTCTTCCAGTTCTCCATCCTTGTAGATGTTACGTATATGACGACCGATAACTGTCCTGTCTGTTTGAAACAGTTCGGACATCTGTTGCTGCGACAGCCACACTGTATCATCCTCCAGTCTGACATCAAGTACGGTCTTGCCGTCCTCGCTCTGATAGATGACTATCTCATTGTTCAGATTTAAAAACTCCTCCATAAATTCTTAGCATAACTTTAGTACGACGGTTCTCCGATGCCTGTAAATACTCTGATTAACGAAAAGTCTTGCAGCCTTACAGTGTTCGGGAGCAAAGAATGACAAACGATAACTGCCATTATTAACGAAAACAAAGTTACATAAATATCTTCATGTAACTTCGTTTTCTAATATATTTTGTCCCTGTTACCGCCTATTTCCTCCTCGTAGCCTCAATCACCGAGGTGTTTATCTCACGCACCTTGTCGAGACTCATCTTCTCCACCCGTCGGTCGTAAGTCACGAGTCCGTTTATCTCATGTTCCACATCGGTGGTCTGAGTGTATATGGCGGTGCTCAGTCCGAAGTAGTTCACCATCTGTTCGAGCTCGGTAGCCATCATCACGTATGTGTCGGTGAGCACTCCGCTGTTTATCATCATCTCGTAGGCATCGTTGCGCACGGGCCACATATGCCCTCTCACAAAGAGTCCCTTGCCCCCGAACTCGCCCAGTGAGGCGGCGCGCCTTTCGTCGGGCTTGGCTATTGAGCCCGGCTCTATCTTGCCGTAGTGGTGCATGTCCACGAAATCGCCGTTGCCCGGATCGCCGTAAGCCTTGCGGTAGCCGGGCGCGTAGTTGTAGCCCGACATGCCGTTGACGAGGCGGTGGGGGTCGTAGCTTTTCACCCATGCGGTGATGTCGGTAGCCTCAAACGCGCCCCAGTTCTCGTTGAAAGGCACCCACATGACGATTGACGGTGAGCTGACGTGCTGGTCTATCATGGTCATCAGCTCGGCACGGAACTGCCTGCGCACTGCCACAGAGTCGGCTCCGTCGGGTTCCCACAGGTTGGGCATGTCCTGCCATACCATGACGCCGAGGCGGTCGCAATGATAATACCAACGCTGCGGCTCGACCTTTATGTGCTTGCGTATGACGTTGAATCCGGCACGCTTAGCCAGCTCTATGTCGTAGCGCAGAGCCTCGTCTGTGGGCGCGGTGAATATGCCGTCGGGCCAGTAGCCCTGGTCGAGAAGACCGAGATGGAACACGAACTCGCCGTTGAGAGTGGGGCGCATCACACCGTCTATCTTCCTCATGCCTACTGAGCGCATGCCGAAGTAAGAGCCTACCTCGTCCACCACCTTGCCGCGCTTGTCCTTCAGTTGCAGCTTAAGGTCATAAAGAAACGGATCGTCCGGACTCCACAGGTGCGGATCGGGAACGGGCAGGAAAAACGTCTTGCCTGCCATGCCCGTTGCCTCCGACACCTTCTCTCCGCCGCTTCCGGCAACCGCCACTACCTGCAGTTGTCCGCCGTCAGCATATGCCGTCACCTCCAGACGGCTGTTCCGCACGTCGGGTATGAGCCTTATACCGGAGATGTGGTGTCTGCCCACAGGCTCGAGCCACACCGTCTGCCATATGCCCGAGGTGAAGGTATAGTCGCCGCGCGGACCGTTCTTGCCGCATGCCGCGCGTCCGTCGTTGGGATCGTAAGCACCCACCACCAGCACGTTCTCACCCGACTTGAGCATGTCGGTGATGTCGAAGCCGAACGCATCATACCCTCCCGTGTGCGTGCCTGCCTTCCTGCCGTTGACAAACACTATGGAGTGACGGTCCACCGCTCCGAAATTGAGCATCACGCGCCTGCCCTTCCATTCCTTCGGAACGGTGAACCTGCGACGGTACCACATGCATGAGTCGCCCTTCCTGCCTATGCCCGAAAGTTCCGACTCGGGTGGGAACGGCACCCGTATGCTGCGCACGCCCGACGCGAAGGACGGCGGGGCGGAAGCCTTTACGGGCGAAACGCCGGAGGGGTCGGTCATGTAGTCCCACTCGCCGTTAAGATTGAGCCACTGCGCGCGCGCCATTTGCGGACGCGGATATTCGGGAAGCGGTGTCACGGCTGCGGCAGCCTCCTCTGTCCACGGTGTGGGCAGGGTGAAACGTTTCTTCCCATCCTGTGCGTTCACTCCTACAGTAGTGACTCCCGACAACAGGAAAAGAGCCATGCAGGCAATAAGTTTTCTTTTCATACGATGGTATTTTATAAATTATCATTCATTTCATCACACCTGACGGGAATCATTAAAAATCCGCGTTCAAGACACTTCGGTAATATGGCAGGAGCATTGTCTTTATATTGTTTAAAGACATTGTCGAATAAAACCAGTGTATAAAATCTCACCCCGTCCACATCAGCCTATGCTGCTCACAAAGGTTGTTTCCGCCTTCCTCAGGATGTCACGCCATGCCGCCACGCCTCATCCCGCAATGGCGTTCCGCACGCTTCTCAGACGCCCTGTTCGGACACCGTTGTCCGAAAGAGCCCGTTCCGCGTTCTCAAAGAGCCTTTTCCAGCCTGCCAAAGAGCCTGTTCGGGACACTCAAAGAGGCTCTTTCGCAACCTCATAAAGCCCGTTCCGCAGCCTCAAAGAGCCCGTTTCGCGGCACACGACATCCGGAACCGGCGTGAAAGCCATAAGAAACGAGATTTTAAGAGACACCGTTCTCACAATCCGTTCACTTTCAGCAGTCTCCTGTAAATCATCTCGTCCTCTTCAAGAAAACAGCAGAATATCACCTCACCCGTATAAGCTCCACTCCTTAAGGCTTCTGTCACAGTATTGAGGGCAATCCTCGCAGCCTCCTCATGCGGATAGCCGTAGACACCGGTACTGACGCACGGAAAGGCTACGGAGCGCATGCCGCTCTCCGCGGCAAGCCTGAGCGACGTGGCGTAACACGAAGCCAGCAGCTCCGGCTCACCGTGACCGCCGCCGCGCCACACCGGTCCCACGGTGTGGATAATCCTCCTGCACGGCAGGCGGTAAGCCCCCGTCATCTTGCTCTCGCCCGTCCTGCATCCGCCGAGCGTGCGGCATTCCTCCAGCAGTTCCCTTCCGGCAGCCCTGTGTATGGCACCGTCCACACCTCCGCCTCCGAGCAGCGAACAGTTTGCGGCGTTCACTATGGCGTCGACATCAAGGCGTGTTATGTCTCCCGCCACCACTCTTATCCTTTTTCCGCTGTATTCCATCATAAGTTTTCAGTTATCATCTGACACATGCATACGTGTCTGCCAAAACCGCAAGCCGCACCCTCACAGCCGGATGAGCAACAAGAACAAATCCACTACAACCGGCTATCCTTATTATCATAAGGCATATACCTTGCAGGCATATTTGACATGAGAATACAGAGATACGGCTCATATATTCCCGAGCGCAGCTTATCTTTTACAAAGATATACATTTTTCCCCTGTCTTCATCTTTTTGTTCCTACTTATAAACATTCTTTTTTATTCACACGGACAAGATTTCATATCACCAAGACATCGTGCATCCGTTCCCGTCAGAAGATGCCTCTTACCAGACGGAACAGCACAATGAAATCGGCATGACAGATGATGAGGAATGTCACATGGTGCGTGTAATATCCCGCCTTCGTGAGTTTTCCTGCCTCAAGCTCGAGCCGTTCGGGCGTGAAAGCCAGTCTGAGCAGGAAATAGTAAGCCGCCATGTTGGCTGCCAACGCCAGGATGAGTACCGCCGCACCCATGTTCAAGAAGAGCTGTAAAAACCTACCGCCGACAAGCAGAAGGACCGTCGTCTCAAAGAGGGTGAGCATGAGGGCGATGAACAGCAAAGCCGTGTGACAGGCTTTGTCTCTGTCTCTGAATTTCAAAAACCAGAAGTGGTAGTGTGCCACGAACATGTTTACAATCGGATTTTTCATAATTTGTGTGTTTTATTTTGATGGTTTATTATGTTTGTTTTCCGGCTGTGCGTGCCGTAATTTCATATATCATTCAATTGAAGATGTCCGCTATACGACTGCCAGCATTTACACCGCACGGTGCTCCAAGCGGCATAGCGGGAAGCGGTTGGCGTAGGACAATACTGTAAAAACATTGTGATATGTATGGAGTATGATGACGATGATAAATGCATTGGTTCATCGGGAGACGCAAGATTTTGCGATGTGGATATGGAATATGATACCGACAATATATGCATTGATTCATCGGGAGACGCAAGATGTTGCGTCTCTACTTTGTCGTGGATGCGGTGAATGGAGCGCATTCCTTCTATGGATGATTGACGGCGGCAGCCTTGTAGAGACGCAAAATCTTGCGTCTCACGAGAAAGCCATGGCAATATACGCATGATATAATACGATGATGATAAACGCATTGTTCCCCCGGGAGACGCAAGATTTTGCGTCTCTACTTTGTCAGGCTGCGGTGGGGGCATGGCGGAAAGGGGTGTCTGCATGATGTGTCCCAATGTCATTACGGTGTAGTGAGGTCGCGTCAGATGAACCACATAACCTGTGGCAGTACTTCTGTTCCGGACGCGGACTTCATGAACCGGTAGATGCGGACCTGGATTCCGTTCTTCTCAATCTCCCATATCTCCATCTCGGGGAAATCATCATCCATCAGTTCGAGATACATGTCACCGTCCTCATGCAGACTGCGGAAGACGAATCGTTTCTGGTCTGAGGTCTTTCCGGCGAACACGCGTATCGTATCGCTGTTGAAAGCCTTGCGCACAGAAATGTCATCAATTGCCTTGAAGCCGTTTCTGTCTGGAAGCGACAGGTCGATCTTTTCTATGAATGACTCCGGTATAGTGCACCATCTGGCGAACGGAACGCGCAGGTAATTGTAGTAGGTAAGGTCGTTCCTGTTGTCAGACACGTCCTTTGGCTTGAATCTCCAGGTGAAATATATCATATCCCTGGCGTCAAGCGACTCCATACATATACCGTCCACATCACCCGCACTCAGCGGAAACAGGGTCTTGCCCGCACCTCCGAGCATCACACTGCCTTCGTGACAGTACATATATCCGCACGGTATCGCGAACTCTATCCCCACGGTGGCGAGCTTCTCTTTATGATACTTCAGTCTTCGCTCAGCCTGTTTCACACCAGGAATCTTCCATGTAGGCACATAGTTGTCGTCAAAGCGCACGATGTCCTTCAGGCTTCCGATATATCTGTTTGCCTTGGAAAGACCCTTGTCCGTGAACAGGCAGTAGGCGTACATGAAGCAGCGGTCATGCTTGTGTATTATCATCACCTTGCAATGAGTGAAACGTGAGTCCACCCTGTTGGCATTCCTCATACCTTCAAGACGCTTACGGGGCATGTCATAGAGGCATACCGTGTCGGCATTGAACATCGTCCGGGCATGACTGACGTGCCATGTGAGCACATCTACGGCATTGTCTGCTTTCATGAAGAGCCTGTGTCCGTATGCGGGCTGCAGACTTACCGACGTGTCAGGCTTCAGCGTCAGATAACGTCCGCGGTCGTTCCAGTCGTAATACAGACGCTGTGCCGGCATTTCATCATGAAACGGCATATACCCAGGGTCTTCCGAGTCGCGCGAAGGAGCGGACAGCCAGAACTGGAAGTCGCCGTCGGACGAATCGTATCTCATCATCTTTACAGACGCTGATATGCTGTTGTCGTCAACGGGTAGGGGATAAGACAGGGACGCGGGACGGACGGATGTGATACCGTAATAGCGCAGAGCCAGACGGAAAGATGTGGGTTTGTCCACTCCGAACCACCGGTCGTATGCGTCGAGATATTCCGGAGTGTCGTCTTTTGTAAGAACGTCCCACGCCACTCCCATACCTTGTCCGAGGACATGCATAGGCAAACACAGCATGACGCATGCGGAAGCTGCCAGCCGGAAAATGTTATTGTTCTTCATACTCTGTCAGTTTTTTACACTTATATTTCACTTCATTCCTTATATAAAGCAGCCGTTCTAAATTGACCGACATACAAAATCACTCACATATTATATATATCCTTGTCGTCAGACCGTGCGCTCTTCAGGGGTTCATACCAAAGTGTCGGCGGTCTTGTAACCTGCCGCTCACACTCTCCGGACTTTCAGATGCGGCTACTGAACTGCACACAACATGACGGCAATTGATTCAGAACGTCCGCTTGTCATTAATATATATCATTATGTTCATTCTATAATAAAAGCCCCAGTCATTTGAAGCGGAACATGCCCTTCATGTCTTCAAGATACTTGTCGAAGTGCTCCACCCCGTCGTCTGTCATGAAGAAGAGGAGCAAGATGTCGTCACCGTGCCTGCCGGTCACCACGTAACGGGCGTTGGTATATTTGCCTTCATATGCCTTTTCGCGCAAGTCGAGCGGTATCAAGGCAAGGAAGTCGGAGTTGAACATTCTCCGTGCCTTTGACGAAGAGAGGAACGTCATCATGCTCACAAGGTTGTCCTCCTCCCACTTTTTGCTGACATCGGAAGAGGCGACATGCCCGCCTCTCAGCACAGCTTTCAGTTCCCACAAAGTCTCGCCTGCGGGTCTCGCCGTCTTTCCGCTACTGTAGTCAGCCGTCAACTTCTCTCCGTTCCCGTCGTACATCATAGGTATCATCGGATTGACATACATGCACACCCTGCACTTTCCGTCTTTGCTGTCCATAGACAACATCACTCTTGGCAAGGCGTGGCATGTGTCCGTGTCAAATATACGGTGATATTCACCTTTATGTATGATGTCGAACCTGTCGTTAGAGTGAATGTCATATCATACTTTCGCATCAAACCGTCAAACGCGCCTTCCTCCTGTGCGGATGCCGGAATCGCGGCAAGAAACGTCAAAACCGCGAATGCAAGACCTTTGAGTTTAGCAGTCATAAGCGTCATGTGTTTATTGTAGTATGTTTTCAGTTGCCTTTTTTCAGGATGAATCCGCGGCGTCGCTCACCCGTGCGCATGTGTATGCCGTTCCAAATGGGCTCCGCGTATACAAGGATTTGTTCTGTTTAGGACAGGTGTATGTGTAATACCAACTTTTAAGTTATTAAATATTTGCAAATATACACGTTTTTTAGATACGATGCAACAGTAACTATAGGAAAAATTGAAAATAAAAATGCAGACTGAAGAAATACGGCACTGAACGGAAGAAGATTATCGCACAACAGACAGAAAAACAATGCCTGCAAGCGCAACGGTTTTATTCCACATCCCTGCCTTTTTGAATATACGTAGCCGGAAATATGCTCCCGTAGCGTCACACCCACGACGGCACAAACCCAATGCTACGGCGCGAGCCCTGTAGAGACGCAAAATCTTGCGTCTCACAATCAATCCATAGCAATGTACACATGCGACAATACACTGATGATAAATGCATATATTCCCCGGGAGACGCAAGATTTTGCGTCTCTACTTTAGGAGGACGGAGGTGGCGGGGAGGAATTAATGGAGAATGCGGGGTGCCGCACTGAATGCATAAATATACGGACGGAGCAGTAAAAAATCTTTACATTATTTTTTGGAAAAACAGGGAACGCGAAGACATCTGTAACGTATAAAAAGCGCATATAGATTCGTTCCGGTGGCGCGTCAACCTCATCTGTTGTGCGGAAAAGCCCGTTCCGCATTTCATAAAAACCTTTTCCGAATGACGGAACACACCTTTACGCATCCTCAAAAAGCCCGTTCCGCATGCCGGAAAAGCCTTTCCGGCATGGAGGAAAAAGCTCTTCCATCTCATGAATAAGTGTATTATGCTGATTCACAGACTCATGCGAGAAACGCTCAAAAACCGCGTATTTGCGTCCGTACGTCACATCCGACGGCTGTGGAGCGTTCTCGCGGAGTTGAGGAGTTATGCGAACGGGAATTTATGCAATATCCCATTACATTGTGAATAAAAATGCATTATAACGAAGCGTGCGCAGTGGGGCGTCACACCCTGAGCGCAGCGGCAAGGAAGAGGGACGGAAAGCCCATGACCACACATAAAGCACCGTTGGCGGAAGTCCCATCCGTCCGTGGTCATCCGGCATACTACGGGGCATTGCCGCACCTCACTCCGCGTTCTTCTTCAGCCACTCCAGTCGCCTCATGTCGGCCAGGTGTCTCACCTTGAAGTGCTCGAACGTCACGTCAAAGCCGTCGCCGTCGGGACACGCCGCCATCATACCGACCATCACCGGCGTGTTGTCCTTGAGCCATGCGTTGCGCATGAGCGTGTAGTTCTTGTCGTCGAAGGAATAGAATATCTCCACCGCGTCGAGCCGTCTCACGGCTTTTATCCACACACAGGGCACAGCCTTGTCAAGCTCGATGACGCTCCAGTCAGACGTCTTGTGAGTAACCACGGCACTGAGATTGTATTTTCCGTCCACATACTCTATGCCAGCCTTGATGTAGTTCTCGTGGTCTATGCGCAGCATAAGTCCCGCCTGGTCGAAGCGTTGACGGTATTTCCCTGTGATTTTCACCTTCACCTCGAACTCACCTCCGTATGTGGCGTAATAGAACGGGGCGTCATCGACGGTGAATCCGTAGTGAGATACGCGCCAGTAGTCGCTCTTCGGAGTCACCGACATGGTGAGCGCGTTGTTCTCAATATCCCACCGTTCCGGTTCGTTGAACCATTGCATCTTCTCCAAAGTCTGCGCCGTGACGCCGTGAGCGGCAAGGCTCACGAGTGCCGCTGCCGCAATCTGTCTTATTTTTCCCATTGTCTTTATTGTTTTATTGTTATATGATTGTTGCATGAGCAATATATTTTCATTATCTTTGAATATGATAAGAAAAATGCGAGGATAACGCAAACGAGCGGAAAGAGAGCCCGCTCTCTGTTTCCCGAGTGAAGCTTATCTTTTGCAAAGATATATATGTGCCGACATAGCCGCAATGCTCATTAATAACCATTTTACCGCACTAAATGAAACTGAAGGACAGACTTAACCGTGTGCTCGCCGGACAGGACTTCACCGGACAGACCGACCGCAGCGAGGTGTTGGAACGCTATAAAGCCGCGGCGCGATGCTATGCCATGACCGAGAACGCCGTGGCTGTGCTGAGCGACATGCGCACAAACACGAGCTACATACATTACGGTGGGTTCGCACGAGCGTTAGGACTCGGCAGGGGCGGTGCGCAGAGCGAGGTGTGCTCCATATGGGAGGAGGACATTCTCAGGCGCATCCATCCCGACGACCTCACCGCCAAGTATCTGCAGGAACTGCGTTTCTTCCGTTTCATAAAACGACAGCCGCGCCACAGGCGCACGGACTTCCATCTGCTTACGCCACTTCGCATGAGACAGACGGCGGGCGGATATGTCAAGGCATTGCACCGCATGTTCTACGTCTCGGCTTCGTCGTCAGACGGTCTGTGGCTCGCCATGTGCCTGTATGGTCCGCAACCGGACGCCATGCAGTGGCGCACGATGATAGTGGACACCTTGAGCGGGCAGACCACGGAACTTGACTCCGGTGACGACCGAAACATTCTCACCGGACGCGAGAAGCAGACACTGAGACTCATAGACAGCGGCATGACAAGCAAGGACATCGCCTCGGCAATGTCGATAAGCGTCAACACGGTGAGCCGACACCGTCAGGACATTCTCAGAAAACTGCAGGTGAGAAACTCCATAGAGGCATGCCGGACGGCAAGACTGCTGGGACTGATATAGATTTTATACATACACACATGGAGGCTCATGCGGCATGAGACCAGTCTCTACGCCACACCTACATTTCCTATAATACTTTTAACCACGGGCGTCAGTATTAATCCGTCTCTCATAATGATGTCTAAGAAACAATTAAGATTCAACATATTTAGCCTGTAAACAATGTTTACTCCGGACCGTTGAGCCGCGATGTGAAAATGCTATTGTCCCGGCTGTGGAATGAGCTGAAATGTATGTCAGAGGAGGTTTCAGAAAGGCGTACGGCAATATGCAGCAAGAGGCTCGTATGCCATCGCACATTGTTTCATATTTTGCAGGTCTTCTATATGGTTTATCAGGTGTCATAGCTTTCGATATTATCAATCTCCTCGCGTCGAGCCTTACTCAACCGGCAGTATGCTTCCTCCTGTTCAATTCCTGCAAAGCGGCGACCACAAAGATTGGCTGCGATGCCTGTGGTGGAGCTACCGCTGAAAGGGTCGAGAATCCAGTCGCCTTGGCTGGTCGTGGCGAGAATAATACGGACAAGCAGGCGCAGGGGTTTCTGCGTGGGATGCTTGCCGCAGGTCTTCTCCCATCTACCTATTGCTGGCATGCGCCACACGTCGGTCATCTGCTTTCCTCCGTTAAGCTCTTTCATCAGTTCGTAGTTGAACTTGTGCGGCACCTTTTTCATTTTCCTCGCCCATATGATGAACTCTGTGGAGTATTTGAAGTAACGGCACGAGATGTTTACTGGCGGATTGGTCTTTTCCCAAGTGACGACGTTCAGAATTTTATAGCCGAGAACCGTCAGGCTGTTTGCCACTGAGAAGATGTTGTGGTAAGTACCGCTAATCCAGATGGAGCCGTTATCCTTCAGCTTGTCTCGGCAGAGCCGCAGCCATTCCATGTTGAACGCCATCACTTCATCCTGCGACATACCCTTGTCCCACTCACCCTTGTCCACGCTCACGACCTTTCCGCTCTGCAACGATATGCCACCGTTGGAGAGGAAGTAGGGTGGGTCGGCGAATATCATGTCGAACTTGAAATCAAACTCTTTGAGGAGCTTGAAACTGTCACCGTTAGCGAGAAGGAAGTCTTTAGATGGGGAAGTGTAGTAAGGGTGTATCATTATTGAGGTATTGGAAGACCAAGTTTTTGCAATGAAATATAATTAAAACAGTATTGACAAACCACACTAATCACATAGTCCAAAACATCCTTGTATTTGGGTTGTCTAAACCATTCGTCTAAAATGTAAATATATTCCACTTCCATGTTCAGTTGAAACAACAGCTTCTTATACTGTTTCTTCTTGTAATCATAAGTTTGCACTTTCTCATCAACACTACCAACTGTGTGTTGCGTCTTTACCTCTAAGATGAACATCGTATTGTTTACTATAACATATATGGCATTATCAGGAAGAAGCCGCTTTGACAGATGTTGCCTCCAATCAATCCCCCTCGTTTCTAAAAACGTATTGAAAGCGTATTTCTTAAAGATGTGCGCAACGCATTCTCCAAGATAAAGTACTTTGCAATCTTTAACTGTGTAGGTTTTTTGTTTGGCAATAAATGTTGCCAAATCTACTTTATCCTCATAAATTAATCCGGTTCTGGTATTAGCACCGTCTTTTCCACCTGCTTTCATGCATTCAGGGTTTTGATGAAGTCATAAATTGTCGTTAGATTATAAACATTTGGGATGATTCCGTATGCCTCCTGCAACTTGTTTTTCGCCGACTTCCATCCCATACCATCTGTAATCCAAACAAATTCAAAGCCCTCAACAGAATTAATCTTTGGTGCTATATCAGAATACGAACGGGCAACCTCGTTTAGCTTAGAGCCTCCATCGCTATAAAAGTTTACCTCTATCAGATACACTTTTGAAGCCGTTTCAACCACGAAATCAAAACGCTTTTCATCATCCCCTAAAACCTCGGTAATCTGTTTCCATTCTCTCGAATATACTTCCTGCCTAAAAGGCACGCCTGCCTCGGTCAGTATATTGGAGACAGTATTCTCCATAACACGACCACTTCGATTCTTTCGTGCATTGGTGTCAAGTCCTGTCTCTATGCCAAAGACATAGTCAACAAGGTCTTTTACCTTTTGATGTTGGAGAATATCACCCAATCCTGTTTTTTCCAAGAATATCAACACAGAATCAACGGATGTGAACATACTCTCTAAAGGTACACAGTTGCCTACGGAGTCAATAATTTTCTTCTTATCACGTGTTCGGACTGCTACAAGGATATCCATAACAGAAAAAGCCTTCGGGTCTCTCTTCCATATTGTTTCTACACTTCCGCGCAAGTCCGCCGCTCCTATTAGGCTATTTAGCATACAGAGGCTCAATTTAATGTCCTCAACTTTCTGCGAGATTTTTTCAAAGTCGCAGAAGAAGTCTAACGTTTGGTTTGTCTCTTTAAGTTGAGACATGAATTTATTAAAATCTTTAAGCATATATTTTCAGTTTTTTTGTCATCAGTCGTGAATTGAGCTCGCTAATATTATCAGACAGCCTATCTTTAGTGTTGGGATAGCTGTGAATAAGCAATTCTGATATTTTTCCTCGTTTTGCCCCATTCGCATTCACATTGCGTGACGCCATAACCCTGTCTATATAATAATCGGCATAGAGAACATCGAAGAAATTATCCTCTTCGTTCTTCCCTTTGCAATCAGAATTACTCAACATAAAACAGTGTCCTTCAGACACCACTCTGTCACAGAACTCTTTCAATCGAACTTGCGAATCATCATTGAATGCTTCTTTGGTATAGTCATTAAAGCTGGATGTATCACTCAGCGGTCTATATGGAGGATCGAAATAGAACAACGTTTTACCTTTAGCATAAAGCAAAGTCTTTTCAAAGTCACCCTCCATAATTTCTACCCGTTTCAGTAATTTGCTGTCAGCTCTAAGAGTTTCTTCATCACAAATCTGTGGTTGCATATACTTTCCACAAGGCACGTTGAACAAGCCTTTCTTGTTGACGCGGTACAGCCCGTTGAAACACGTGCGGTTGAGAAAGAAAAACTTTGCTGTATTCTCAACAGGGTCAAGGTTCTTCTCATTGTAGCGTTGGCGCACAGCCATGTACATCTCACGCTTCGCCTCCATGTCCTGCAAAGCGTAATATTCTGTCTGGATGTCTTGTAAAGCAGGAATAAGCTCTTCCACGTTGTCACGGACGATTCGATAGCAAGTAATCAAGTCGCTGTTGATGTCGTTGATTACGGCACGCCTGATATTTGGGTGTTGTTGCAGCATATAGAACAACATGGCACCACCACCAACAAAAGGCTCTATGTATGTCACGTTTTTCCAATTATCAAAGTCAGCCGGAAGTTTTGCTTCCAGTTGTTCGATGAGCTGCCCTTTGCCTCCAACCCATTTGATGAAAGGTTTCGCTTTTGTATTCATATTATAATACCCTTATCCCTTATCATTGGACTTCATATGTATCTTTCACTCTTAAACATACCTGATTCAGTATATTTATTACAGATAACTATCGGTTATTTCCCACAAAGTTAATGTTTTCTTTGGAAACGCAAGCTGTGAAAGCAAATAAAGAGAGTTAAAGAGATTCTTGGGTGTTTAAAGATGGGTGATGCGGCGTTACAAAAAACACGTCTTGCTGTTGACGCAAAGACAATGCAGGCATGCGGGACTTGTCCCGAAGCCTTTCCTTAAAGTTTGCGGATGTCTTTTATGTCTATGATATATGTTATCCGCCAAACCATATATAATGTTTTTAAATTAGATCCAAACCGTTTGACTGTTCCGAAAGGAACTCCTACCTTTGCTCCGACAGTCGCTGTCGTTTATCATTTTAAAATCCAATAACATGAAATGGATTACCACTTATGAGCCCGCCAACATGACTCATCGGTTTCCGGACAGGCAAGCAGAAGAATCTGATTATCTCTGTTTCGGTCAGATGTCCACTCATCTGTGGAAATATTCTTCTGAAAAGAAACACCTTCTGCACTCCACAGGCACCAAGACCGAGTGCGTTTCAGATACCGAACTGTTACGTTTGTACTGCAATAAACATTGGAAAATAAAGCCATTCTTCGTTCTTAGGGACGACCATGAAGGCAAAAAGGCACCGCGACGGTGCCTTTTTGCATGATGTGTCCATAAGCGGAGCGTACTTAAGTTTCAGATTCTCTCTTCTTTGGGAAAACGCGGCGGAACCACAGATAATATCCTGTTACATGGAGCGCGGAGGCAAGCAGGGCTGCAAGAAAATAGAGTATGCGCGTGAGCCATCCTCCCCAGGTGCCGGTGTGCAAGGAATATATCTGTTCTCTTATCTTCGCTGAGGACGGCAGGTCGGCATAAGGCGTGAACGGCGTCAGCCTGCCTGCGGACGGCTCGAACTCATAACGGTCGCCGCCCATGGTGTTGCCGAACCGATGGAGCTGTACCGTTGCCGTATTGTCGGCATTGACAGTGACTTGACTGTATTCAGGATTACGTGCCGCCAGTTCCTTATATACCGTCTGTCAGACGGCATATGTCTCCGTTCCATTGTTGCGGTGGTGGCCTTTATGCCGTTCTTCCGAAGGTGAATGTCTGTGACCGCCTTGCTGTCCGCCAGCCCCGAACACAGCATAAAAACCGCTGCGATACCAGTCGAACGACCATGTGAGTCCGGTGAGAGCCATGCAGAGCAGCAGCAGACAGGTGTACGCCCCGACAGCCATATGAAAGCTGTGACAGAAGCGGCGGAGCCCGTGTGAGCAATTGACCTTCAGACTGTTGACCAACGCTTTCTTCGAACGCGGCAACCACATTACGATGCCCGAAAGGATGACAAAGACAAAGGCGAGCGCACTCGTCCCCACGACAACCCTTCCCCAAAAGACGCCTCCGTCGGCAGGACGGCTTCCCAACAGCCATCGGTGAAGCTTGAACATGGTGAGGAAGAATGGGATGCGCCTGTAAGACCCCTTCACCTCACCGGTGTATGGGTCGACAAACACCGACGCATGATGAGGCTTTGACAAGTTGACCTGATAAGTACGGACAGGATCGGAGTATATAGTGATGCCCGTCACCCTTACGTCGTCCGGGAGGGAAGCCGCCACTTTAGCCGCGATGTCGCCTACCGGCAGCCTGTCCTTTCCCACAGTTTCCACCTGATAGAGTCCGGCATAAGCCCACTGCGTGAACTCCTTTTCGAAGGCGAGCACAGCCCCCGAGAAGCAAACCAGCGTCAGGATGACGCCGAAAGGGAGAGCCAGCCACAGATGAAGCCTCTTTGCGTATTTTCTCATAAGCTATGTGTCCGTTGATGATGAATCAAGCCGGACCTGACAGGGCGTTGACATACGGCAGTCCGACCGGCTTGATTTTTTCTGATGAATATGATTTACTTTAAGACATCCACAACCCGGACTGCGTCCAGTTTACCCACGCCGTCAAGCGAGGTGGCTTCCACCACAAGACCCTTGGTGGCTTTGGCTGATGCCGGAACAATCTTATAGATGGCGAGATGACTGCTTGCCGTGGTCACACCTATGTAGGCGTTGCCGTTCTCCATGTAAGGGATGCTGCTGAAGCCCGTGATGTCGTCAGGCAGCCCTTCGACGTATGTCAGATTGCCGTTGGAAACGTTGAACACAGCAAGCCGGTTGCCCACAGGCTTTGACTCGGTAAGCGGACGGTCGTACATCAGCATGAGGAAATAGTTGCCGCCTATGTACCACGTGCGGAGGAAGGACAGATCGCCGGTCTTCTCTTCTATGTTGAAATAATAGTTCTTGTCAAACTCTTCCGTCTTCGTGTTGATTCTCACCACCCCAGCCGGCAGAGTTGTCCGCTGTCTCTTGTCTGTCATAGCCTTTGCATAGCTCGGTGAGAACACGTACACATATCCGTCGTCGGCAGCCCACGTCATCTGGTAGTACTGCGACTTGAACCGTCCGGCGGCATAGCTTATCCTGTCGGTCCTGATGTTCTTGTGCCGCGTCAGCGTCTTGTCGGAGAATATTGTCACCCAGCATTCGTCGGGATATTGAGTCCATTGCAGCTCATCCTTCTTATACGATCTGCTTCCCTGTCCTCCGGCTTCCTTCTTTATAAGGTCCTCGTTTCCGGGGAGCACCCACTTGTAGCTCCCGTCCGCATTCTTCTGCATACATCCATACTGGCTCAGTCCCATAGGTACGGCTGCCGCATAAAGCTTTCCGCCCACCTGCTGAAGTCCCGCCAACGTGACAAACTCACCGTTGCCGAGAAAGTTCTCAGCCAGGAACGGCGTCTCGGCTGAAACCTTGTTCGACGTGTAAGTCTGATTGTCCACGTCAAGGTAAGATATAAGAAACGACTTGGGAATGTAGCCGTTGGCGTCAGCCAGTTCCTTCGGACCGTTGCCGCTGGAGGTTGTCATGATGTAGCCGTCATAGAATCCGTATGTGGTGAAGCGGTTGACGTTATACTCCTGCGTGCGCTTGGTGATGTTGTGGCTTGCGTCCATCACGAACGACTGGGTCGTTCCGGCGTTGCCATGATGATAGTTGAGGGCATACAGATATTTGTTTTCAAAGAACAGCCAGTAGGTGGCGCCCTAGTTCACCAGTCCGTTGCCTACAGGAGAGACAGTGCCTTTCTCCAGCGATTCGGCGGACATCAGCAGGTGTGCCTCCGTTCCTGCGGAAGGCTTCACCGTCGCAGCTATCACATAAAAGCCCTTACGGTTCTTGTCAGGAGTCTTGCCTCCTCCGGTGTTGTCGTCATCCGAGCAGGCAGTAAGTGTCATGCAACCGGCAGCCATTATTGCAATCATGCCGGTAAGAATATGGTTCTTATTCATAATTGTTTGTTATTTTAATGGTTATGATATTCAAAAAAGATTATCCGCCCAGGCTTACCCTGAATTTGGCATAGAAGGCTCGCCCCGCCTTTTGCAGGCTGAAATTGTCGTAAAGTTTCTCATTTGTGAAGTTGCGGCACTCCAAAGAGAAGTTGTAACGTCCCTCCTTCATGCTGTAGCTGAGCGTGAGGTTGTGGGCGAACTGGTTTGGGACATAAAAATCGTTAACGTTTCCGAATATCTCGGGATAATAGGAGAAACGGTGCGTATACTGACTGTCGTAGGTCAGTGTGAGCAGATTGCCTCTGCCTCCCAGCCTGTGCCAGTAGAAGGTCACGTCGTAGTCGGCAAAGCGGTAGGGCACGTTGGAGATGCGCCTGTCCTATGTTGTAGTTGGCGGTCAGCGTTCCGTTCCAGTTGTCGTTGTCCGAGCGGGTATACTGGTAAGACTGTTCGCCCGGCGAGTTGAGCTCGTGCCGCTCGCCCAGCCAGTTGTATTGGTAGCGTGCTGTGTCTACATTGACGGTGGAGTTGCGGTTGTAGTTGGCTGTCAGCACCACGTTCAGTCCCTCAACCAGCAGGTTGCGCTTGCTGTATTCCAGCGAAGGCATAAGCGAATGACCGTAACGGTGTTTTTCTCCGAACACTGTCTTCTGGCGCACACCGGTCTGTATGTCCTTATACATATGCGAATAGGTGAGTCCCACCATCAGCCGGTCTGCCCACGGCTTGCCTGTGACACCCGCTTTCGCTACTACCGCCTCGTTGTGATAATTGTCGTGGAAGCGGCGCACTCTCACCTTCTCCGCCTCGTTGAAGCTGCCCGTATCGAAATTCTTTACGGGAGCGTCCACCCGGTAGTCGTTGTCAGAATAGTTCTGGAAAGCATTGACCTCATAGGTGAAACCGTTCTTCAAGGCTTGTCCGAAGTGTACGTACGACTTGTGCGTGTTGAACGAGCCGTAGGAGTAGGAGGCATCGGCGAACCACCGGCGCGGCTGCTCCTCTGTCACGATGTTGATGACCCCGCCCAGCGCGTCGGTACCGAACCCTACGGGGACGACACCTTTGTACACCTCAATACGCTTGGCGAAGCTCACAGGGATGTTGTTAAGTCCGAACGAACTCCCCACACCTTCCTGCGGAACTCCGTCGATGAACACCTTTACATGCTTGCCGCTGAAACCGTCGACCATCAGCTGCATGTCCGAGCCAACGCCTCCGCTCTCGCGCAGTTTCACTCCTGGCGCGGTGGCGAGCGCGTCGCTCAGGTTCTTTGTGGTGTTCTGCATGCCTCGCGTATCAATGGCAATGGCGTTGTAGGCAGAACGCTTCACCCTGCCGACACCTGTCGCTGTGACCGTCACGGCATTAAGTTCTATAACGTCGGGGGAGAGCTTGAAATCGAGCCCCTGCAGTCCGTTGCCGCCTACCTTTATCTTCCGGTGCGCGTCTTTATAGCCCAATGCAGATACAGAGATTGTATATTCACCCTCCGGTGCCGATATGGTGTAGTGTCCGTCACCGTCTGTTCTGGCACCGAATGGAGTGCCCTGAAGGTGTATGGTGGCAAGGTCTATCGTTCCGTTATCTGAAGAGACGACCCGTCCGCTGATGATGACCCGCCCCTGACGGTCGCCTCTGTGTTGTGCATAAACAGACGTAATGCCTGTGAAGCAAACAAGAAAGGAGACCAGTGAGAGATATAATTTCATACTGATATGTTGTGTATTTTTCGTGGTGCAAAGGTACAAACAGACACAATATACATACAATCGCAAAATATAGATAAAATTAATATTGTGGGGCACAGATAATGCCTGACAGCAGATACCTACTAATTGTTATTCCAACCCAAAGCGATCGTTAGAACGCCGATTGTACATTTAATGTTTATTGTCAGCTCTTCATCCTTCTTCCGCAATGCCGCAGTCATCTCGTATTCTGCTTTTTACCGGTGTAGCCAGCCACATCTCCGATAAGCCCGGATACAATCCGGCTGACAGCAGCACGGTATAAGAATGGAAGTATGATGACCTATTCGGGGCAGAAGAAAACATAAGACATACATAATCCATGGTGCCGGAGGGAGGAGACGTTTACTTTCGGATACAAGAAAAACGCTCCTTCATCCCGGACAGGAGTACAATGACCTGTTCGTGATAAGAAGTCCGCAACGGTGCGCGGTGCCGCAGAACCGCATGATGACGAAATACCGGAAGTAAAAAATTTTTACATCGCTTTTCCGCAAAACAGAAACGCGACGCGCGTGCAGGCTGTCCCCTTCTTCCGTTCCAGTCATCCGCCACACCGTCTTACCCTGCATTCTATGCCACAACCTACATCGCAATATAACCCCTCCAGTTCTTTTACCTGGCTTTCTCATAATGTCCGTTATCCTTCTTCGGCATTAACTTATCGCGGAAAAGCTCTTTCAGCATGCCCGAACGTACTTTTCCGTGCTCCCATACGGGCTTTCCCGCACCATGGAAAAGCCTTTTCCGCACACCGGAGAAAGCCCATCGAGACCGCCATAAACGCATCACGTTGATAATCAACACATTGCGCAAACGTCCCAAAATTCGTCCATACGGAGGCGGAGGGTCTTCTGTCCGGCTGTAGGCTATTCTCAGCGAGTTGACGCTCTACGCAAGTTCGTCTCCGCTCCACCATATGGCGCGGTCAAACAACAGGCGCATGTCAAAGTATGAAGAGGGTGTGTGGCGGGCTAAACTACCGATGAGACATTGGAATGAAGACCTGAACGGCAGCACAGGATGATGGCAAATATATATACAACATATGAGTAATCATATAATAACAGGTTGATTTTGAACAGCTGCTTAATATTGCTCCTTACCGCGAACAGATCATCATAGTTCCATTTTTATTTCGTGCTGCTGTCTGCCGGATTGTATCCGTGCTTATCGGAGATGTGTATGGCTGCGTCTGAAAAGAAGCGGAAGGCAAGATGACGGCGGCAGTGAGGGAGAAGGATGAGGAACCGGCAATAAGCCTTAAACGCACAACCGGCGTTCTGATGCGGTTAGGGCTTATCGCAGACAGAAATGTAAAAAAAATAAAAAAACGTAAACATTGATATGATTTATGATACATCTTATTATCAGAAATAACTATCTTTGCACAAGATGACGCTGCGCTCGGGAAATTGAAAACGAGTTTTCTTTACGCCCGATTGCACCATCTTTTAATAAGACGGGCTGCGCTCGGGAAATAGAAAACGAGTTTTCTTTCCGCTCGATTGCACCATCTTTCAATAAGACGGGCTGCGCTCGGGAAATTGAAAACAGGTTTTCTTTACGCCCGATTGCACCATCTTTGCTACATATTGAGGAGTGTTCTGTGCGGACAGCAATGCGTGTCCGGAGTGCGGAGGTGAACCTGCCGTTTCTTCAGAACAAAATTGTAAAAGGGTCAGAAACGGCACTTTTTTATATTGGAAAGCTTCCGTGCACGTACACGGAAATATGTATCAAGCGATGGGTGATGCCCGCAAAACCTAAACCGGAGCACTCACGGCAGGGTGTTATACGACATAAACGACATAACAACAGTAATAATAATAAAAACCTGATAAGGTAATGACTACACGAAGAGACTTTCTCAAACAGATGGGAGTGGCTGCGGCAGGCTTGGGACTGGCGCCACTCGGTTCGCTGGCTGCAGGGCCGGCAGGTGCAAACAAGACTAAGAACACCGGCGGCGACAAGGTGAAGATAGCCTTTATAGGCATCGGAAACCGCGGTGAGCAGAACGTGGCAGAGTTTGAGCGCACGGGTATGATAGAGGTGACGGCACTGTGCGATGTGGACCTTAAAGGCAAACAGACACAGAAGGTGCAGAGCAAGTATCCGAAGGCGAAACTGTTCACCGACTTCCGCGAGATGTTCGAGAAGTACAGCCAGAACTTCGACGCCGTGGTGGCTTCTACTCCGGACCACAGTCATTTCCCCATCGCGATGATGGCGCTTGAGTATGGCAAGCACATTTATCTTGAGAAACCGATGACACGCACGTTCATCGAGGCGGAGCTGCTCATGCAGAAAGCGCGCTCGTGCCCGAAGGTTGTGACACAGGTGGGCAACCAGGGTCACTCCGAAGCAAACTACTTCCAGTTCAAGGCATGGAAGGAGGCAGGCATCATCAAGGATGTCACGGCAATCACAGCCCATATGAACAACCCGCGCCGCTGGCACAGCTACGACTCCAAGATGTACCGTCTGCCGTCAGGAGACGCCCTGCCCGACGGCATGAACTGGGACGTGTGGCTCGGCGTGTGTCCGTGGCGTGACTTCTCAGCAAAGTTCCATCAGGGCGACTGGCGCAGCTGGTATGAGTTCGGTATGGGCGCGCTGGGCGACTGGGGAGCGCACATCCTCGACACGGCGCACGAGTTTCTCGACCTCGGACTGCCTTATGAGGTGTCGCTCACATACGAGAAAGGTCACAACGACTTCTTCTATCCATATTCCTCAACCATACTTTTCCGCTTCGGAGCAAGAGGCAACATGCCGCCGTGCGATGTGACATGGTATGACGGAATAGACAATCTGCCGAAACTGCCCGAGGGCTACGGCAAATCGGAATACAACCCCGACATTCCCGCAAGCAACCAGGGCGACACTCCGGTGGCAAATCTCAACCCGGGCAAGATAATATACAGCCGCGACCTCATATTCAAGGGCAGCAGCCACGGAAGCACTCTATCCATCATAGGCGATAAGGCTGAGGAGATGAAGAGCAAACTGCCCGAGGTGCCGAAGAGCCCGTCCAACCACTACGTGAACTTCCTCCGCGCCTGTCAGGGAACCGAGAAGACCCGCTCGCCGTTCGAGATAAACGGAGTGCTCAGCCAGGTGTTCTGCCTCGGCGTGATAGCACAGAGACTGAACGCGCAGCTCTTCTTCGACCCGCGCACAAAACAGTTCACCAACAACACCTTCGCCAACGCGCTGCTCTCGGGCATGCCGCCGCGCAAGGGATGGGAATTCCTGTACAAGGTGTAAGGCACGACGCACACACACCATTGTGCTGACGCATCCGTGTGTGCGATACACAATATAACATAAAACAACTCCGACGGCATTACGGAGGAGAACAGATTATAAACCGACAACGAAAATGAAAAAACAGATAATGACAGCCTTCGCCGCACTGCTCTTGCTGCCGGCGACGGCACAGGAATGGAAACCGCTGTTCAACGGAAAGAGTCTCAGCGGATGGACACAGAAGAACGGAAAGGCGCAATATAAGGTGGAGGACGGCGCGATAGTGGGATATACTAAGATGAACACGCCCAACTCCTTCCTGTGCACGAAGAAACAGTACGGCGACTTCATCCTTGAGTTCCAGTTCAGAATAACCGACGGGCTCAACTCAGGAGTGCAGCTGCGCAGCGAAAGCGTCAAGTCGTATAAGGACGGACGTGTGCACGGCTATCAGTTCGAGATAGACCCGTCGCAGAGAGCATGGACGGGCGGCATCTACGACGAGGCACGCCGAGGATGGCTCTATCCGCTCACAAAGAATCCGAAAGCCAGAAAGGCGTTCAAGAACGGACAGTGGAACAAGGCACGCATAGAGGCTTACGGCAACAGCATACGCACATGGGTGAACGACATTCCGTGCGCCAACCTGTGGGACGACAAGACTCTGAGCGGCATCATAGCACTGCAGGTGCACGCCATAGACAACAAGGCGGACGAGGGCAAGACCGTGGCATGGCGCGACATACGCATATGCACGGAGGACGTGGAGAAATATCTCACGCCCGAAGACCGCACCCCGCAGGCTAACTGCATAGACAACACCCTGTCGCCGCAGGAGGTGAAGGCTGGCTGGAAGCTGCTGTGGGACGGCAAGACAACCAACGGATGGCGCGGAGCCAAACTCGACGCATTCCCCGACAAAGGATGGAAGATAGAGGACGGAGTGCTCAAGGTGCTGGCTGCCGACGGTGGAGAGTCGTCAAACGGAGGTGACATCGTCACCACCGACACGTACGACAGCTTCATACTTACCGTGGACTTCAAGATAACAGAGGGCGCAAACAGCGGCATAAAATACTTCGTGGACCCGGAAGCCAACAAAGGCGAGGGCTCTGCCATAGGCTGCGAGTTCCAGATTCTCGACGACCTGCGCCACCCGGACGCCAAGCTCGGAGTGAAAGGCAACCGCAAGCTCGGCTCGCTCTACGACCTCATACCCGCTCCGGAAAAGAAGCCTTTCGACATCAACAGCTTCAACACAGCCATGGTGATAGTAAGAGGCAAGCACGTGGAGCACTGGCTCAACGGAGTGAAACTGCTGGAGTACGAACGCGACAACCAGATGTGGAACGCACTCGTGGCATACAGCAAGTACAAGAACTGGAAGAACTTCGGCAACCACAAGCGCGGCAACATCCTGCTTCAGGACCACGGCAACGAGGTGTGGTTCAAGAACGTGAAGATAAAGCCTCTGAAGATGAAGAGGATAGACAGGCGTCCCCGTCGCTGAAAAACAGCCAAGGTCTGTCCTCCACACGAAACAACACCGACAGACTTTTATATATAACGGCAGGCGACAACAGCCGCGACATACAGCCGCGCACACATTACTCCCCGATGACAGGACAACAGCATACTGCCATCGGGGAGTATGTATAAATCCAATCCACATCATACAGTATTGCAGTTAAACCCGAATAGATAATCATACTTCATCCGTACGTAATGCTGTAAGATACATATTTTTTAGGTCTACAGAAGATATATGGTGATACATCGATAAATAAAAAGCGGAAAACAAAATGATACATCAGCACGGAAGAATCATAAAGAGCCTACATACAATGAAAAATTATAATATCGGTTGATTTTGAACAGCTACTTATATATTCCTTTATTATAAATCTGCAATACAGACTGTACGGCTGATGAAAGCATACATCATATTATATTATTCTAAAAACTTATCCCGTACAGACGAAGTATGACAATATTTTTATATACCTTTGTGGAGATGAGCTGCACTCGGGCAAACATGAGCAAGCTCTTTTGCCGCTCGTTTGCATTATCTTTAGATAAGATAAGAGGCGGTTCGGCAGTGTCAAGTCCGGGAAAACCTATATTTCCCGTCTTGCCGTTGCACTCACCTTTCATTATCTTTGTATAAGATAAGCTGCACTCGGGCAAACAAGAGCAAGCTCTTTTGCCGCTCGTTTGCATTATCTTTGTGAATAACATAACAATCTGGACTTTTATATATTATATACTTTATATACTATGAGAATAAAAACGACATTTATCATGTTTGCCTTATCATGCGCGGCGACAAACGCACAGGTAAGACTGAGCCCGCTCTTCACCGACAACATGGTGATGCAGCAGAGGACCGACGCTCCTATATGGGGCACATGCAAGACTGGCAGGACGGTAAGCGTCACTACATCATGGAACAGGCGCAAATACGATACTGTGGCTGGCAGCGACGGGAAATGGAAGGTGAAGGTAGCCACGCCCAAGGCAGGCGGACCTTACGAGATAACAGTAAGCGACGGCACTCCGGTGACGCTGCGCAATGTCATGATAGGGGAGGTATGGCTGTGTTCGGGACAGTCAAACATGGATATGCCCGTCAACGGATGGGGACAGGTGAACAACTATGAGGCTGAGGTGAAAGCCGCCGGTCACCCTGACATACGTCTGCTGCGCGTGGACAACGTCATGGCTATGCAGCCGCAGCAGAGCTTCACGGCAATGAACGGCGGATGGCAGGTGTGCTCGCCGGAGGTAATAGCTCCTTTCTCTGCCGTAGCCTATTTCTTCGGCAGGGACATAGAGAAATACCGCGACGTACCGGTGGGACTGATACAGTCGAGCTGGGGAGGCACTCCCGCCGAGGCATGGACCAGCGGCGCGTCGCTCACTGAGATGCCCGAGTTCCGCGGAGAGGTGGAACGCATAGGCTCCATGCCGGACAACAAGGAGGAGCGCGCGGCAATATACAAGGATGAGCTTGCCGGATGGTTCGACAAGCTTAACGGCAACGACCCGGAGTTCAAGGACGGACGGTTCGCTTATTTCGCCGCATCCTACGACGACTCGGGATGGGACGACACTCCGGTGCCGGGATATATAACCGACAGCAAGTATGGGGCGTTCGACGGAATGATAATCTACCGCAGGGTGGTAGACATTCCCGAGACCATCGCCGGAAAGGCGCTCACCCTCTGTCTGGGCAAGGTGGACGACGACGACATGACGTTCTTCAACGACGTGATGATAGGCAGCACCACCGGTCCGGGCGAGACGAGGGAGTACAAAATACCGGCAGGAGCGGTGAAAGCCGGCAAGGCGGTGATAACGGTGAGGAGCATCGACACCGGCGGACTGGCTGGCATAACGGGCTACGACGACCGTGAATGCCGGCTCACGGCTGATGACGGCACAACGATAAGTCTAAACGGAACGTGGAAGACACGGATGGCGGCTCCTCTGAGCTCGCTCTCTTCCAAGCCGCGCGACCCCGTGAGCGACCCTAAGAACGCATGCGTACTCTACAACGCGATGATAAATCCGCTCGTGGAATATGCCATCAAGGGTGCCATATGGTATCAGGGAGAGGACAACTCCAACCGTGCGTGGCAGTACCGCGACCTCATGCCGCTCATGATAGAGGACTGGAGGCAGAAGTGGGGCTACGACTTCCCGTTCTTCATGGTGCAGCTCGCCAACTTCATGCAGCGTCACGACCAGCCTACCGAATCGCGTTGGGCAGAGCTGCGCGAGGCTCAGCAGATGACTGCCGACAGACTCTCAGGGTGCGGAATGGCGTGCATAATAGACATAGGAGAGGCTGGCGACATCCATCCGCGCAACAAACAGGACGTGGGTCACAGGCTTGCGCTGCTGGCACGGCAGAAAGTGTATGGTGAGAAAGTGGAGGCTTCGGGACCGGCATACCGCGACTGCCGCATAGAGAAGAACACCATCAGAATATTCTTCGACCAGACTGCAAAAGGTCTCGCCATAAGCGACGGACAACAGCTCAAGGGATTCGCCATAGCCGGACCCGACCACCGGTTCCACTGGGCGGACGCTGTGATAGACGGCAACACGGTGGTTGTGTCCTCACCGGAAGTGAGACACCCCGTGGCTGTGCGCTATGCATGGGCGGACAACCCTGAGTGTAACCTCACAAACAGCACCGGTCTGCCGGCTGTGCCTTTCCGCACCGACGACTGGAAGGGGCTCACCTACGGCAACACTTCATACTGACCTTACGCACAAAGGTGAATTTTCACCGTGCGGCAATATAAAAATAAAAAAAGGAATGCGACGGGACGCTTTGCCCGTCGCATTCCTTTTTTTCATGTATTCGCATTTATCAGCAATCATAATTACCCTGTCGCGTATGATATCATGGCATATTCCATCAATAATCATGACGGCGCGAGCCTTGTAGAGACGCAAAATCTTGCGTCTCACGAGCAAGGTTTGCGATATTTATGTGATTATTATTGATTTCGAATATTTGCGCTTTTTGCTCGTGAGACGCAATGTATGCAATATCAGCAGAGACGGTTTATTACTTCTATATTTGCGCTTTTTGCTTGTGAGACGCAAGATTTTGCGTCTCTACTTTAGTGGCAGCGAATAATACGGATGGCGTATCAAGTGATGCGACGGAAGCTGTCGGCAACCTTTCACTTATGAAACGCACATCACATGCAGGCATGACGCGAAGTAAAAAATCTTTACATTTCATTTCCGTAAAACAGCGGTGAGACGACACGTTCACGTCTCTTTAAGGCAACCGGCATACGTTCTGTATATGCAAGGGAACTGCATAAACACACGTGTTTTTCTTCTTTATATCGTGAATATTGTTCTTTTTAAGAGCGACTGATACTCTCTACGCAGACGCGCACACAATATCCGTCCGCCGCGAGAGCCTTTTCTGTGACCTCATTGAGGCTTTACGGCACACCCAAAGAGCCTTTTTCACGCCACGGAAGAGGCTTTTCCGCAGCGCAACAATACCATCATTATGACACATCATGGCGCAACACACTGATATACAACGCATTTCGCTAACCTTCAAAATACGGGCTTATTTCAGCCGTTAAGGCATGACGGTCAGCCAGAGACGATTCTCAGCGACTTGACGTTGTGCTGTTTTTCTTCTTTCTTACATCATATCGCGCATATTCGTACATTCCTTTCCGCCTCCCCGCAATCATCCTTTTCACATGCATGTCAGGCATCATGTCCACTCTACTGAATGCCGTATGTCCCACAGCATGCATGAGGCACGAATCCCGTATGAATTAAGGCGACGCACCATAGCAGCCGTTCGCCTGTTTTTCCTGTAAAATATACGGTTATAGTTATAAGAATATCTCACACTGAAGGAATCATCATCCGAACCGGATTTTACCGTATTTTATCCATCAAAAAAATTTCTTATATTGAAAATATTAATATATTTGCACCGGACAAACATAATAAAGACACACAAAGAGAAATACTGCTATAAAATTACTGACTGCATAACGCAAAAACACACAAACAGTATCGATATGTTTAAAACGAGCATCAGGATACATGCGTACATACTGCTGTTTCCGTTTTTCACAGGTATTCCCGTGGCAGAAGCGACTGCACAGACAACCTCCCTGCCCGAGACGTGCCGCCACACCTTCAACACGGAAGCATGCGTGATGACGGAGGATGACGCCATGACCGAGACCTCGCATACTGCTGACGAGCCATCCGCAGACATGAAAATATACCGTACGGAGGCGTGTCGGCTGGAGTCGCCTCAGACGCAGGACCAGGCAACAATCATGATGATGCCGAAAAACATACACATAATATCTTATACGAACAGCAACACATTTTATGCTTACATAGGATACGGACGCATCATGAGCAAGCTACACATGGCAGAAGGCGTGAAGGGCAATCCAAGAAACGGCTTGTTCTGGCAGTTCGGCTATGACTGGACGTCTAAATTAGGCATCGGGGCAGGAATGATGTACAACGGGTTCAGGTCCACCTACGAGCACAACGGTTACAGAGAAAAATCGGAAATATTTTATCTGGCTCCGCAGATTGTCTTTAAGACATACGTAAGACGATGGATTATCGACGGGAAAATGGGTTTAGGATTGTTCACATACAACTATCCGACGTATGAGACAGAGTCATCAGACGACGGTTTCGGATACAACTTGCATTTCGGAGCCGAATATGTATTGTCGAGAATCATAGGCATCAGCGCGTCTATCGGATTGACAAAGGGTAATATTAGAATACATGATGAAATGGGTTATTTCAACATGGTAACTGCCATATCCGCTCTTAACATATGTGTGGGAGTGAGGGCGCATATCTGAGAATATCCATATGAAGGTACGCTGTTTTACACTTCTACAAATATTATAAACAAAAAAAAACATTATTATGAATCATTCATTTAAATCATTCTCCTGGAAACATCTTCTGATTTTCCTTCTGTTGTCGGGTTGCGTTACCATTGTGCGCGGACAAAGCAGGTTTCATATAGACCTTGATTATCACTATAATCTCGGTCTGTCTGAGTCATTCAATGGCATAACGCTTAAACGTAACGAATATCATATGGGCGGACACTCCCTCCGTCTGAGCACGCGCTACGACGTGTCGCGCCTCTGGTCGGCAGGAATAGGAATAGGACTTGACAGATATACCGAGCCCGACTACAACACGATGCCCGTGTTCGCGACGGTGAGATACAAGGCTCTCGAGAAAGTTCCCGACGCATATGTCTTTGCCGATATGGGATATGCCATAAAGGCAGGTGAGTTTACAAAAGGACTCACAGGCAGCCTGGGAATAGGATATACACATATGTTTGCCAAGCATTTCGGCTTGAACTTCCAGATAGCATACAATCTGAAGCGTTTCAACGACATCCCCACATATATATATAATGTGGATAAGGGGGAGACAACATACAGCAAGGAGAACACCACCAGACACTCGCTGTCATTCGGAATAGGTGTAACGTTCTGACCGTTTACCATTAATAGAACATCCACAACCCATCAATAACAACAACGGGAAACACCATTTTATCATTCGCAGGTAACAAAGTAGAGACGCAAAATATTGCGTCTCACAAGCAAGGAGTGCGCTATTAATAGTGCATAAAATTACTCACGAAAATTGAATAACTTGCTTGTGAGACGCAAGAATCGCGCTGTTTATAATGCATATAATTACTATCGAGAATTGCATTTATTGCTCGTGAGACGCAAGATTTTGCGTCTCTACAGGGCTCGCGCCATCATTTATATTGATAGGAAAACCCGTTTTATTATTCGCCGGTAACAAAGTAGAGACGCAAAATCTTGCGTCTCACAAGCAAAAATCGCGCTATTAATAGTGCATATAATTACTTATGAAATTTGAATAACTTGCTCGTGAGACGCAAGTAGTGCGCCATTAATAGTGCATATAATTCCTCACGAAAATTGCATTTATCCCTTGTGAGACGCAAAATCTTGCGTCTCTACTTTATTACCGGCGTATTATAACATTATGACAACATCCGTGCTGATGTAACACACAATGTATCCTCACTTTTAAATTTATCTCCCAAACAGAACACTTTCTTCTTACCGTCAAGTTGGAACACACACATAAGCCATATGGCTGGATATAAACATTATCCATAATTATATAACATACAGACGCCGCATGCCGCTTACCTTTGTAACCGGAACAAAAGGATAATAATGTTATGAACAAGTTTTTGGTATGTCTGATGATATTTATGATAGGATGCACAGACCTTTGGGCTTCTGACAGGAAGATAAAAGGATATGTGCTTGACAAGGAAGGGACGCCGCTGACAGGCGCATATGTATATGATGAGAACAAGAAAAACACAGCCATAACAGACGAGAACGGATATTTCGAGATATCCGTTCCGGAGGAGGCAAGGATGCTGAAGGCAGGATATGTGGGGTTCGCTCCGCTCGACCATACGATGGAACGGCCCGACGACGTGCAGATTCTGGTGATGAGCCCGAATACTGAACTGAAGGAGGTTGTGGTGACGGCAGGGGGCATAGGGATGCTGAAGAACAGGGGCAACCTGCTCAACACAGAAAGCATTACGGCGCAGGGACTCACGCGCGCAGCATGCTGCAACCTCTCGGAGAGTTTTGAGACAAACCCCTCGGTGGACGTGGCTTACAGCGACGCCGTGACGGGAGCGAAACAGATACAGCTGCTCGGACTTGCCGGAACATACGTGCAGATGCTCACCGAGAATTTTCCAAACCTGCGCGGAGCGGCTTCAACCTACGGACTCGACTACATCCCGGGACCGTGGATGCAGAGCATACAGGTGTCGAAGGGCGCGGCGTCGGTGAAGAACGGCTTCGAGTCGGTCACCGGACAGATTGACGTGGAATACAAGAAACCCAAAATAGCCGACCCGCTGTTTATTAACCTTTTCGCCGGAAGCGCAGGACGCTACGAGGGCAACGCCGTGGGGGCTCTGGAACTCAACGACCGCCTCTCCACAGCTCTATTCCTCAACTACTACAATGAGGAGCAGTCGCACGACAAAAACAAGGATACTTTTCTCGACATGCCGCAGATGCAGTCGTTCAGCATGATGAACCGCTGGCACTACCAGACACCGCACTTCGTGTCGCAATGGGGCGTAAAGGTGCTCACCGACCGCCGCACGAGCGGACAGACATCGCACACCCTTCGCTCCGACGCCGCTTTCTCTCCATACACCATCCACAACGACGCCAACCGCGTGGAGCTGTTCTCAAAGAAAGGTTTTATCCTGAACCAGGACCGCAACGAGAGTATCGCGCTGATAGTATCCGGCTCTTATCACGACCAGCAGTCTGACTACGCGGACAAGACGTATGATGTGTATGAGTCGAACGTCTACGCCTCGCTGCTCTATGAGACCGCCTTCGGAAAGAGACACAAGCTCGCCGCAGGACTGAACTACAACTGGGACAACTTCGAACAGCGCGGCAACGTCATCAACCTCTACCGTCCTGACCTGCGCGACATAAGCGAGAACGTGTCGGGAGCGTACGCCGAATACACATGGACGCCTGCCGACAACCTCACTATCATGGCAGGACTGCGTGCCGACTACAGCTCCATCTACCGCTGGTTCGTCACCCCGCGCATGCATGTGAAGTACACACCGTTCTCATGGCTCGACCTACGCGCCTCGGCTGGAAAGGGCTACCGCAGCACATTCATATTTCCGGAGAACAACTATCTGCTGGCAAGCAGCCGCACGTGGCATGTTTCCGACAATCTCAATCAGGAAGAGGCATGGAACTATGGAGTGAGCGCGTCGTTCCACATACCGGTGAGGAATGAGGAGATTACAGTGAACGCGGAATGGTATTACACCGACTTCATCAGTCAGGTGGTGACAGATATGGACAAGGACGCGCACGCCATATACTTCTATAATCTCAAAGGCAAGTCCACCTCAAGCGTGTTCCAGGTAGACGCCACCTTTCCGCTGTTCCGCGGATTCACCCTTATGGGAGCCTACAGATGGATGGACGTGAAGTGCACCTACGACGGAAAGACAATGCGCAAGCCGCTCACCAGCCGTTACAAGGCTTTGCTGACAGCCTCGTATGAGACTCCGCTGAAGAAATGGCAGTTTGATGTCACAACGCAGTTCAACGGAGGCGGACGCATGCCAACGCCCGATCCGGAACGTCCGCTGTGGCACAGGACGTTCCCATCATACACCCAACTGAGCGCACAGATAACACGCCGCTTCCGCCGGTGGAGCATCTACGCGGGCGGCGAGAACCTCACTAACTTCAGGCAGAAGAACCCTGTGGTGTCGGCGGCAGACCCGTACAGCCGTGACTTCGACGCCACAATGGTATGGGGACCCACCATGGGATACAAACTGTATGCGGGCATCCGCTTCAATATACCCAAGATGTAATATTACTTTAAAAAACAGAAGACAATGAAAACAAGAACCATCATCATGACAGCCATGCTTTTCCTCGGACTGTCATACACAGTAAACGCAAAGGACTTGAAAGGAGACAAGAAGTCGGAAGTGACTTTCCTTGTGTCCATGACTTGTGAGAACTGCCAGAAACGCATAGAGAACAAGATGTCGTTCGAGAAGGGTGTGACCGATCTCGACGTGAATCTTCCACAGAAGACGGTCACCATCAAATACCGCAAGGACAAGACATCACCCGACAAACTGAAAGATGCTATCCGCCAGCTGGGATATACCGTCACACCGTTGGACAAAACGAAGACAGGAAAAAAAGACCCTTCCCAAAATAAGGATAAAGAATAAAACTTTCCGAAAAACACTGCCTATACAGGCACATACAATAAAGGCAACAGGAAAACGTAACATGCCCATTCCATGCACGCAATGTTTTCCCGTCGCCTTTTCCATTATATTATTATACAATTATTGCCTTATTGCCCCGCATTATCCACACTTTTTCATGCAGTCCTAATCTATCTTATATAAAATAGGAATAAAACCGGCTTTCACATACACTAAAAAGTATAATTAAGAATAACATCCGTTTAAGGCTTAAAAACTGTGGAAAACCATGTGGAAAAGCGTTGATAACACTGTGGGCAAATAAATCATAACCCGGGGGATATCCACAGGCGCGGAGCCATATGTTTTTTATTGTGGATATACACGGGGTTATTAAATTTTTTTCCATAAGTTTTCCATAATTCTTAAAGCATAAATTTTATAAACTTATTAACTTTGCACAGTGCAACAAAGTTTGTGGATAAACTGCATATATTACTGTTATTCAGACCTTACTTATTAAAGACCGTCGTTCATAACACAGTCTCCTGATGTTGACATCAGAATATGCAAGAAAAAAGCCGTAAAGTTTTGAACATATAAACAGCACATCATCATAATCATATTATTTTATTTTTAAAAAGAAATAAATATAATAATGATATATGATTGTGGAGAAAGTGAGAGGATTTGAGGGTGAGAAGGGGAGATGATGGGAAGGTGAGAAAGGTGAGAGGATGAGAAGGTGGGAAGGAGAGAGAAGGCATGCCGACTGTGCTGACGAAGCCTGACGGGACGGGAAACAGAAGGGGAAAACCCGGAAGAACGGGAATACATAAGGATAAGAACAACGTAAGGCGTGCGTTTCACATACCACGTCAGAAAAAAAAACATATATATGGAGAGAGAAATGGTGAAAAAGGAATGGATTGAGAAAGGTTATGCCGACGAGCCGGTGGAGGAAGGCACCGGCCTCAGAAAAGAGATAAGAAGGATGTGCGCGGAGAAGAACGCCGTGCTGCTCGCACACTATTACACTCCCGGAGAGGTGCAGGAGTGCGCCGACTTCATAGGCGACTCGCTCGCGCTGGCACGTAAGGCTGCCGCGACAGACGCCGACATCATCGTGATGTGCGGCGTGCATTTCATGGCGGAGACATGCAAGCTGCTCAGTCCGGAGAAGAAAGTGCTCGCGCCCGACCTCAATGCCGGATGCTCGCTTGCCGACTCCTGCCGCGCGGAAGACCTGAAGAGGTTCAAGGAGGAGCACCCCGGCTACAAGGTGGTGAGCTATGTCAACACCACAGCCGCTGTGAAGGCACTCACCGATGTGGTCGTTACGAGCGGCAACGCGAAGAAGGTGATAGACTCTTTCCCTAAGGATGAGAAGATAATATTCGGTCCGGACCATAACCTCGGGTCGTACATCAACTCGGTGACCGGACGCGACATGCTGCTGTGGAACGGCGGATGCCACGTACACGAGAAGTTCTCCGTGGAGGCTATAACGCAATTGAAGAAGGAGCATCCCGGTGCCGTCGTGATGGCACATCTGGAGTGCAAGGGTCCTGTGCTCGCCGTTGCCGACGTGAAAGGATCGACGGCTGTGATGCTGAAATACGCCATGGAGCACGACGGGAAGGAATATATCGTTGCTACGGAGAGCGGAATACTTCACGAGCTTCAGCGTCAGTGTCCCGACAAGACGTTCTATCCCGTTCCGCCGGAGGTGGGCGAGGGCACCGTGGGATGTATGTGCAACGAGTGCGAATATATGAAGATGAACACCCTGCGCAAGATATACAACACGCTCAGATATGAGTGGCCCGAGGTGAGTGTGGACGAAGCCGTCGCCCGCGATGCCGTCAAGCCGATAGAGCGCATGCTGGAGCTGAGCTGAGAGGATGCCTTCCTGACGTCCTGTCGGCACAGCCTGTAGAGACACAAAATATTGCGTCTTCCGGACAACAGACACGCATAAAAGTGATGTTATGGCGCATCTCCGGCTCCATATCACCTTTTATTGTGATGGCGTGAGCCTTGTAGAGACGCAAGATTTTGCGTCTCCCGAGGGATAAAAGCATGCTTATATGTGGTATATTGTAGCGCGTAAGTGTGCGGAATGATTGCTTGTGAGACGCAAAATTTTGCGTCTCCCGAGGAATAAAAGCATGATTAAATGTGATATATTGTAGCGCATCGGTTTGCGGAATACTCGTTTGTGAGACGCAAAATTTTGCGTCTCTACTTGGTTTAATCACTGTTTTATTGATGGCGCGAGCCTTGTAGAGACGCAAGATTTTGCGTCTCCCGATGAATGAAAGCATACTTATATGTGGTATATTGTAGCGCGTAAGTGTGCGGAATGATTGTTTGTGAGACGCAAAATTTTGCGTCTCTACTTGGTTAAATCACATTTATATTGATGGCGCGAGCCTTGTAGAGACGCAAAATCTTGCGTCTCCCGAGGGAGTAAAGCATGATTATATGTGGTATATTGTAGCAGTTATGTTTGCGACATACTCGTTTGTGAGACGCAAGATTTTGCGTCTCTACTTGGTTTAATCACTGTTTTATTGATGGCGCGAACCCTCGTGACATACAAAATCTTGCGTCTCCCGAGGGATAAAAGCATACTTATATGCGGTATATCGTTTCGCATTGGTTTGCGTCATACCTGCTTGTGAGACGCAAGATTTTGCGTCTCTACTTGGGTTGATTGCGGTTGGAGAGGTTGGAATGTGGGATGTGGAGAGCCGAATTACGCATAAAAAATGCTGACATATGGCATTTGTAGTGCCTTATATCAGCATGATTGTCCGTGAGACGAACTTTTTCGCGTCTCTACACAGGTATGCGTGCATTCTCCACAATGCTTATGCGGATGTGATGAAAAATATTACGCATGCGTCAATGATGTGTGGAATCAGAAATCAATAATACCGCTGCCATCATCTTCCCCGTCTTCATCACCATCTACCACTGGCTGTTCACCTGCATGTATTCCTGTGCCGTCCGACCCCGCCAGTATTTCAGTGCCTTCCATTACGATTGTTTTTGACTCCGGTTTCAGATACTCTTTTTTATTCATGATGTTTTAATGTTTTGTTTATAATATATTATTGTAAATGTTATGTGCTTTTTTTGATGGTGCAGGTTAGTTTCCACTGTAAAGTTATAAAGAATAAACCGGACGTGGGAAGAATGTCGTAACTATTTGATTTTCATTGGAAATATGTAAAAAAAAAAAACGATATACAAACCAAAAAGAGCTTTGGCGGATAGCCAAAAAGTGCGGATCGCGAGTGATGAAGGAACGTAGGGATATGGCATGCAGTAGCGCATAAGTAAGGTCAATAATATTTTATATTGATGGCGCGAGCCTTGTAGAGACGCAAAATCTTGCGTCTCCCGATGAATGAAAGCATACTTATATGTGAATATATTGTAGCGCATCGGTTTGCGACATACTCGCTTGTGAGACGCAAAATATTGCGTCTCTACTTGGTTTAATCACTGTTTTATTGATGGCGCGAACCCTCGTGACATACAAAATCTTGCGTCTCACGAAGGCTGGATGCGTAATTTCAGCACGGGCACGTTATATGCTTCATCCGTATTTGTTGCTACTCCCGTCATCCTTATCCATTCTTTTCCACCGTATGACCTGCTGCTTCTTCAATAAAAAAGGGAAACAACATCACGCCGGCAGTGCGGAATAGGGATGAGGCATGACGGCAGTTCCGGTCTTAATGTGAAATATCGGTGGTGTGGAACGGCTGTTGTCATGCCATTATCTGTAAGGAACGCACGGTAAAAAATCTTTACATTTCATTTCCGCAAACCAGACATTACCCGTGCCCGCAGTCATTCTCTTCCGCGTGTTTTTCCTTGACTGACATCAGACATCGTTCGCACATCATACGTGAAAAATGTCCTTTACGTCCGCTTTCCATCCCTTTCAGTGCGTTTTCCGATACCCCCGCACAGCTTCCGCATGCTGTTCCGTGCCGTGAGAAAGCCCGTGTCGTGTCCTCAAACAGCCTCTTTCGCACGCCCATACGTGCTTTTCCGTCACACAGGAAAGCCTTTTCCGCAGTACATCAAGCTGTTTTTTAAACTGTGGAAAACGCAATACGCTGATGTACAACGTATTATGTTTTCGTTCAAAATAAACGCGTATTTGCGGGCGGAAGCATTCCTGTCTGCCTCCACGCGATTCTCAGCGACTTGACGTTATCCTCATTTCCCTTATCATTCCACCATATTGCGTGTAGAATATTTAATCATAATTGAGTAAGGCTTCATCCTTATTCCGTGCTGCTGTCATACATTTTATATACATATATTGTAGAATATGCAGCGGCTATACCGTTGCAGAAGCTGAAGAAAAGATGACGGCAGTGGTGCGTAAGAGTGGTGTGTAGCAGATAATAAAGTGAAACACAATATTTGCCGGTATAATGATTTGGGTTAAAACAATGATGGCGTGAGCCGGTAGAGACGCAAGATTTTGTGTCTCCCGTCCCTCCCACATCAACAAACACATGCGACTCTGCTGCTGTCAACAATAGCATTTATCCCTTGTGAGACGCAAGATTTTGCGTCTCTACTTAGGTCTGCTTGCGGATAGGAGAGGTCATTCGGGATTGTGATTACTGTATTTCCATCCGTTTGTTATGTTTTTCCTGTAATTTTTTCCATTATCTTATTTACTATAAAAAATGTATATATTTTATAATGATAATAATTGTTTTGAATTCATAAAATTACTATATTTGCATACATGGCTTCATTGTGTGAGGTCTCTGTTATAATATTCTTTCATTTTAAAACAATCTTATGGAAAATGTAAAACACATGTCAGTTTTTGCCACAATGCTTCTTATCATGCTGTTTGCCGCACCCGCAGGTGCAGGCGCGCAGCTGTCGTGGCAGGACAATTTCGACTACCCTCCGGGACCGCTCTACGGTCAGGGACAATGGGTGAAGTATGCGTCAAACCCCAACTCGCCTATACAGGTAGTGGACAAGACGCTCGATTTTGAGGGCTATCCGGGAGGAGTGAAGGGCAGGAGCGTGGAACTCGGACCGGACGCTACGGCGGAGGACCTCATAGCGCGCTTCGACCCGAACGACGAGGGAGTGAAGACGGGCACGCTTTATTACTCGGCTCTCGTCAATGTGGAGGAGGTGCCGAGCGGTCCGATATACGTCATGTCGCTCGTGGTTCGCACGAAAAGCTCTGTGGTAGCCGACGGGAAGTCGGGCACCGAGCTCGGAAGGCTCTACGTGGACAAGGCGGATGAGGAGGGCAAATACCGTCTGGGAGTGGAGCGCGGGGCTTCCGACCCGTCATTCGCACCGCAGACATTCAGCACGGGCGAGACCTACCTCGTTGTGGTGAAGTATGAGATAGGGGCTGCCGGAGCGCGTCTCGACGGTGTGTCGCTGTTTGTCAATCCGGCAAGCTACACCGAGGAGCCTGCCGAAGCCGACGCCGCCATCGACCCCAACAAGTCGGGCTCGGGTGTTGGCAACTACGGACTGCAGGGCATAGAGCTGCGTCAGGGGACGTCGTCGAGAGGCACCGCGCCTACAATGCTGGTTGGGTCGCTGCGCGTAGCCGACTCTTATGCCGGTCTGTTCGCCTCCGGCGGAGGACAGGACGACAACGCTCCGGTGATAACGCTGAGCGAGACCGGTCTCGACTTCAACTATGTATACAGCGGAGACCCGCAGACTGCCGTGGTCAACGTGAAGGGAGAGAGACTGCAGGGCGACATATCCATCACCGTCACCGGCGACGAACTGAAGCCTTCTGTCACCACCGTGACAGCCGAAGAGGCACAGAGCGGGGAGGGAAAGGACGTTACCTTCACGCTCACTCCTGTGACTGAAGACGGCAAGGCTACCGTGACATTCAGCACACCGGGCAGGGACGACGTGGCGTTGGAAGCCACATGGACAACCTTGCCGGTGAAGGACATATCCTCACTGGGCGATTTTGCTGCCGAGAATCCTGACGACTACCTCACCTACCGCTATACGGGCGAGGCTGTGGTGGCATTTGTCAACAATTTGAACGGCACACCGGAGTATTACATTCAGGACGCTACGGCGGGCATGCTCGTGAAAGACGACTACCAGTATCTTGGCTCATCATACAAGGCGGGCGACAAACTCACCGGTTTTATAGGCAACATCACGTCGTTCTTCGGAGTCATGTCGTTCGTTCCGGCATCCTCCACGCTCGGCAGGGTGGTGTCGGAGGGCAACACGGCAGAGCCTGTGACAGTGACGCTCGCAGCTGTGAAAGCCAGTCCAAAGACATATGTCAACAGACTCGTGAAGATAGAAAACGCCACCATCACAGGTGTGGAGGAAGGCGCGACGTTTAAGGAAGGAATGCAGCAGCCTACCGTGACAGACGCCACAGGCGAGGGTAAGATGCGCATATTCGGCGGCACATCGCTCATAGGAAAAGCCGTTCCGTCGGGCACTGTAAGCATAACGGGCATCTCTACATCCGCAGGTGCGGTGGTGATTGCTCCGCGCGGGGCTGACGACATCACGGAGACCGTAGCCGCCGAGCCGTCGCTCACAGTGTCGCCTGACAAGTTTGACATGGCAGCAGGATTCGTAGGAAAGTCAGCTGTGGTGGGAACAGTGCACATAAGCGCCGTGAACATGCCGGCACCGACACTGCTCGAGATCACCGGCACCGACCGCAAGCTGTTCAGCCTTTCTGAAAACACCATACCGGCAGGCACGAGCGAGAAAGACATCGTCGTGACTTACAGTCCTACAGCCATAGGAAAGCATAGCGCACGCCTGCTCATCGACTGTCCGGAGATGCCTGACGTATACCGTGCCATAGCCATCGCGGCATACGCCACCGACGAGCAGAACCCGCCGAGAATAACCGTTGAGCCTGACGCCGTGCCTGCGTTTGAGGCTAAGGTGGGCGAGACACAGGAGCAGACCATCACCGTCACCACGGCATATCTGCCCGACTATGCCTACATGAAGATGAAAGAAGCTGGCTCGTTCATAATAGGCACTACGATGCTTATGAAGAACGGCAAGGCTGAGGTGAAGGTGACGTTCGCACCGAAAGAGGCGGGCGACTTTGAGAATGAGATAGAGATATACAGTCTCGCGGCAGACACCGTACGTGTGAAACTGAAGGGAAAGGCTGTGGAAAACACCGGAACGGAGCCTGACAAGGAGGGCGACGACCTGCCGCTCGACGCTTCCAATCCGCTTACACTGCTCTATGAGCAGTTTGACGGCGTAACGAAGAACAAGCCGTTGTCAGTCAGCGGATGGAAGAATCTTGCCATGAAGGGCAAGCGTGCATGGTGGGGCTATGAGTTCCCGGCAACAGACGGGTCGGCTGGCGAGCTTGCCGCAAAGGTGACACCATACGACAGCATGACGCCAGAAGGCGGTGAGGAAGACTGCGAGATGCTGCTCGTCACTCCGCCGCTCGATTATGTCAATTCCGCATCAAAGTTGTTCACGTTCCGCGTGCGCGGCGACTACCTCAAAGACAACCAGCCTGACAAGCTTGAGCTGTGGTACATCGACGTTGCCGACGGCGACATGTTCGTGTCTCCGGTGGACGGCATGGTCATGCCTGACATGGCTGACCAAAGCGGCGAGTGGCAGGAGTTCCATGTGGACCTGAGCAACCAGAACATTGCCGACGTGTTCTTCATGGGATTCAGTTTCAAGAGCACGCGCGGGCGCAACAACTCTGCCACATATTATATAGACGACGTGAGCTACGGCCGCACCGACCTCGGCACCATCAGATCTTCGGCAATGAGTCTCGCCTTCACAGCCGTTCAGGGCAAGGACGCTGTGTCGGAGGAGGTGAAGGTGACAACTGCCAACCTCGTGGAGCCTGTCACTCTGACATTGGGCGGACCCAACAAGAGCAAGTTCAAGCTCTCCACCGCGACACTGCCGGCAACGGGCGGCTCGTTCACCGTGTCGTTCAACTCGGATGAAATAGGCGTGCATGAGGCGTATGTGAAGCTTTCTTCGCGCGGAGCAGCCGACATATACGTTCCTGTGAGTGTCAACAACACCACCACGGACGGCATTGGAAGCATCAGTGCGGAGACCGGCGACATAGAGATATTCGACATCAACGGACGGCTTGTCCGCAGCAGGAAGGACGTGACGCCAGCCGAGGCTACAGATGGTCTGCCAGCAGGTGTATACGTGATAAAGCGAACCGCAGAGACAGGCATCACCGTGAACAAGGTGAACATACGCTAAACAACACATCGTCTGCCTCCGGCTGAAAAGCCTGAAGGCAACATATGGCGCATTGATTCCGGTGTGACAGACACGTCGCACCGGGATTTTTTTTATGCATGTAATCCTTTTGTTATACGGTTTGGAGGTTTGTTGGTTCGCTTTGTCGGATTCATCTAAATAAACAGAAGTCAACCTATTGACATACAGAATATTTTCGTAAGTTTTATAAAATAAGATAACTTCCTTATAATTAGTTGGTTGTTGTGCCTTCTTGAAAATTAGGTAACGAGATAGAAACCGTTCATATTTCAGAGTTCTTCATTGCTTTGCCACAATGCGCATAACTCGCACAGCAAAAATAGAAATAAAAAAATGAATGGGCAATATTATGTATATTTTATGTGTGCTAAAAATAAAATCAAGTACCTTTGCAAGAGAGTTTAATAACCTTCAGTGAAGACAGTAAATGAAAAAAATAGAATATACGGTAGAACAAATGTCAGCCATCTATAAAATGGCAAAAGCGATATACAACAAAGAGGAACGATTAAAAAATGGCAAGGAAACACTTTTTCTTAGTCATGGAATTGACAAAAACTCCTTCGCTGATTTTTATAGAGCATTAAAAAAAATGCTTGATGGCGAATTGCACACAAGAGGAATTAATACTGATTTGAGAGATTATTATTTGTCGCAAATTTATAAAGATTATGGAGCTGAAAAATTAAGGATAGCCTTAAAAGCTTATATGGACTTTATTATCTATTATGAAGAGGGGCATAATAACACGACAAGAAAAATAGAGCGAGATATTCATCAAAAGTACTGTAACATTTTAAGTAAAAGCTACACAAACAGAACTATCGAAAATGAAATAAATGCATATTGGGAAGGTGAATTGGAACAAGTAACCATAACCACGCATGAGAGAAATATCAATGCACGCAATAAATGTATCCAGAGTAAAGGAACTAAATGTTTTGTATGTGGTTTTGATTTTGAAAAAACTTATGGAGAGTTAGGAAAAGGTTTCATACATATACACCATGTAACCCCAATTTCTAATAGAGATGGACGATATGAAATAGAAGTTGAAAAGGAATTATTTCCTGTGTGCCCTAACTGTCATGCAATGCTACATAGAAGAAAAGACTCTACATTATCTATTGAAGAACTTAAACTAATAATACAACAGAATAATGACTAAAGGAAAAACTTATCGCTATGATGATGAGTTTAAAGCAAAGGCTCGAGCTCATCAGTTTGCATTCAGAGAAAATGAATTGAATGATTTCTATGACGAGAAGAATCCTCAAGTTATTCTTTCTCCCGATGCCGCCAAGCAAGGACTTATATTTTGTGATACTTATAGAGATCTGATTAAAAGCAAAGTTATATCATTTAAGTCTTCTGTATTGTTCTCCAATATGTTGCGAAGCGAACACATACCTTATAACATATTTACTCCAATGGAAGAGGACTTGGATGCTACTGCTGCTCTGTTTAACGAAATAATAGGAGGAGGTATATCAAAGATAAACCGCATACTCATTGAGTATGCGGGAGGTGCTGACAAAAGCGCATATCTGAATGACGGAACATCTTTTGACACATTCATTGAGTATGTATCTTCTGATGGCTCTATTGGAGGTATTGGGATAGAGGTAAAATACACTGAAAACGGTTATCCTATTGGTGTTAAGGAGAGACAAGATATTGAGAATAGAGATGGATTATACTATCAGATGACACAAAAATCGCATTGGTATATTCCAACATTAGACATCATTTCATTTATAAACGCTAACCATTTACGTCAAATTTGGCGTAATCATATTTTGGGATATTCCATGTTATTTAGAGGGGATATTCAGCATTTCCACCACATACATCTTTATCCACAAGGTAATAAACATTTTTTCGAACGCGCTATACCTGAATACAAGTCATTGTTAACTGATTGTGGCAAAACAACTTTTATTGATTTAACATACGAATCTTTGTTCGATATGATAAGTAAAATCTTTATTTCAGACAAACAACAAGATTGGTTAAAATACCTAAGAAAGAGATATTTGATATAAACGAAAAAAGCCGTTTTTCAGCGGCTTTTTTCGTTTATATGGATATGTTTATTGTGCGTATAGGAAGTTATATGTAAGTGCTTGTGTTAGTCTATCAATATACGCTTTCTCATCTTGTGTCAGCACTTCTTTTGCTGCCTTGAAACGTGGAGCAATTTTCTCTACTCGTTTACTTGATTCTTTTTTCGATATTTTCTTTTTGAAGTTTAATTCAAGCGGTTCTATGGCTTGAAAACTTAAATCTACTGCATTCTGAAGATTATTTGATAGTGTGTCACCTTTCGACGTTGTATTTATATCCACCACAAAAAATTTGAAATCGGGATAACTATGCATTAAATCATCTGAATACGAGCTATAATGAGCTTCGCCATTTGCTTTCTTTCTTATGAAACCATCGAAGTAAACGGTAGAATAGTTGCTTAGACTTCTTATAGTCTGATATATTTTATCAGTATTTATACTATCCTGCGGTAAAATATAATCCACATCAAAAGTTACTTTTCTATACTGCTCAGGAGCATATTCTAACTCAAATGACAATGCAATAGATTTTCCTGTTTCTCTGCTATTAATATTCTGAATTTGAGCTTTCCAATTGACAAATAGTTTAACAGAATCCATATATTCACCTATTGCCAATTTAACGCTATCGTTAAATTCCTTTTCTAATATTTTATTCCCTAAACGATAACTCTTGTCTTTGTTTCGTGCAAGCATATTATCAAAGTTTTCTTGCTGAACATTTGAGAACTTCTTATTTGCTTGTGTAGGAGTTCCAACGCAACCACACAGAGCAAATACAATTAGTAATAACGACCATATTTTTTTCATATCATGGAATTTTAATTTAACAATTCATAACAACAAAAGCGTGAACTGTACGCTACACTCTTACTTGAAGGTCGTAGGAAACCATAGATGCAGATGTAACAATAGCAGCCCACGCTATATGCGTGAGAACCACTATGCTATCCTTGCGTCTAATTGAAAATTTCCTACGTTTTCAAGTACAAGATAAGCATAACCTTCTTCTTTTTCTCGTATGTCTTGGAGAGTTGCCTCAATCCAACTGCAAAATTAGTAAAAAGTCGTAATAATAAGCACTCTACGGGCGAATTATTACGACATAGGGGCGTGTTTTATAATTTCAGTCCTCGATTTTGGTTTCTTCTGCTTGCTGGCAGTCCAAATGCTTCCATAAACTCGTCTTTCTTGCGTCTGAACCAACTTACATGTGAAACGCCGTCTATTTTGAGGTCAAATGTTCCATCCGAAGTTTCTTTAAGTGAACAAACCGAACCATCAGTCTTAAAGAGCTGTCGGAATTCAGAAGAATAGAGTTTTCCTTTAATGGTGACATCCTTAAACATACACAGCTTTTTGATTAGCCCATCGCTAAAATTCAGAGTATCACGCAAAAACTTGATAGTAGGTATCAGCTTTTCCACATAAGGGAAGTAGCGTTTGACAAAATCCGTAAATTCCGACAGTTTTCGGTACTGCTGTTCGTAAGCATTTTTTATTTCCTGTATCTGCTTGGCATGTTGTTCTTCTCGTTGTATGGCTTCTTCTTCAAGTTCCTGTATGCGCTTTTGCAAATCTTCATTTCTATGTTCAAACTCTTTCAGTTTACCACCACCGAAAAGAGAACCGACTTTTGCCACGAATGCGGCTTTCGCTTCCGTCTTGGCTGCTTCCAGTTTCTCCGACTTGACTTCCTGCCTTACCTTGTCAAGCTGTTGCTCTACCTGTTGCTGCTCAGTCTGTAACTGTTGCACATTGGCTTCAAGTTCACCCGTCTGTCGTTTCAAATCACGGTAGTATTGGGCGGTTGTCGTATGCCGTGCTTCCGAGCCACGCACACCACGTTGCAAGCCATATTTCTCCATTGCTTTTGCATAACTGTCGTGATATGTTACCAGCTTCTCACGTGTCAATACATCGTCAGCACACAGACGCACGGTATTGGCTTTCTTGCGGTACGAGCGTTTACCATCCGTCTGCTTTTTCTTGGCTTTCCTTCGCTCTCCTGTTACTATTGGTACGACCGTGGCATGAATATGCGGTGTGTGCTCATCCATGTGCAGGACTGCCGATACGGTGTTCTCCTTTCCGAACGTGCGGTGCAGCCATTGCAGGTTGTCGGCGCACCACTCGTCCAGCCTTCCCTCGTCCTGCACCCTTGCCATGTCCTCGTGCGTGCCCGAAAGCACGATGCGGATTGACCGTACTTGGTCGGGCGTTATCTTCCGCTTGATGCCAGCCGTGCGGATGCGGTGGCTTATAGCCTCGGTGCGGTCAGCCACACCGTCGGGAAACTCTACCAGTTCACGGTTGAGGTGGGTGCGTGTGGGGTCTGCGTTCTTGGGCGTAGTCTTGCGTCCGATGTGGTCGGATGCGCCCGTGTCAGCCGAACCTTTCGCTTTGTTGATTTGAATGCTTATATATCCCATGCTTGTTTTTCGTTTTCAAGTTTGACAATTTGGTTTGTTGGTTTCCGTCAGCTGCGATCATGCCGCATGGCAAACGGGGGTGTCCAGAGGGGTGTAACCCCGTTGGCTCATTGGGGCATTTTTAGCTGTGCCTGCACTGCGTAAAGAAAATGCCCTAATGAGCTATGGCTTTTCTGTTCTCAAAAGCCTGTGAGAGTACCAGCTGTATAGGCAGCTCTTTTCTTTTCATTGATATGATACGCCTTCCCTTGTCGGCTGGTCGGACAACAGGCAGGTCGGATGTCCGACCGACCAGCTTGCGGATAGTGGCATTTCCTTCCATCCGTTTGTCCCACAGACTTGTTGGCGAATGAAAATCCGATGAATTGATGAGTTGACAGGATAATAAACTGATAACCAAAATGATATATGTTCATCATCGTTTCATCAAACCGCTTGCCAAAAGAAAAGTGATGTAGAGTGCGGTGTGTCCTTTCTCTTTTCATCAGCCCGATTCTCTTGTTGAAAGGTTGATGAAGACGTAAGTTTCTGTTTCTCTTTATTTTTATATATACTTTCATCATCTCATCAAAATATCAGAATTTTTCCAGTTGTGTTTTGTTTACCGTGTTGTAGCGTCCTATTCCTCTTATCGGCGAATAATGACAATCCCGATTTACAATCTTGTAGAGAGTAGAACCTACGCAAATGATTTCTTTTTTCTTCATGTTTTTGATACTGGTTTTAGTGCTGTCTACATTCTGTCGGCAACGGGTTAAACATGGTTGCAAAGCTACGGAAGTGTCGGTAAAATCTTGATACGCAAATCTATGCGGAACGGCGCAAAATAGGTCATGCCAAAAGAAAATGCAGTATAAACGGGTTGCTCTTTCAGGTAAAAGGAGATAAAAAAGCCCGAAGTCGTGGAATATGCACGTCTTCGGGGATTGGTTGTTGCAGATAATTACAGATTGACTGACGCACTGATTTACGGATTTAATGACTTCATGTCGTCACTACGTCAGATTAAACCGTTAATCATCAAATGACTGAACATAAAAAGTTCATTCTAACATTCATTCGACATCCTGTTATTCATTGACACCAGCAGGACTTGTTTTTCTTTTCGGCGGCACAATCTTTCCAGCAGTGCATTGCGAACCGTTGCGGCACCTGACGTGTCAATGCGAAAAGCGAGTGCCACCACCATCGGCAGGGCATACATGTCCGCATAATAGCCGTTGGGCAGCTTGATACGTTTTTCAGCTTCAAGAGGATTCAAAACTCCACACTTGTACACGGCACGAATGGCGGCACGGAGCGTCGGGGCGATTACCCCGAACAGCTCTACCAGCTCCATTTCATTCATCCATATATTGCCTGTATCAGATGGTATGGTAATTCTACCATAGCTGTCCGTTGTGATTATTTCCCGTTTCATATCCCTACCATTTTCACGTTCCCGAATGATTTGCTCAGCTTGTCGCCCAGCATCGTGAGGTCATTATCCAATTTCTGCACGGTTATCTTCGCATAGATTTGCGTGGTCTCAATGTTCGTATGCCCCAGAATACGGCTGACGCTCTCAATTGGCATCCCTTTGCTGAGAGCCAGGGTCGCAAACCCGTGCCTTGAGCAATGAAAGCTGATTTTCTTGGTGATGCCGCATTCCTTTATCATCTTTCCCATACGCTTGCATATTGACCAATAGTTGAGATTGGGGAATACAAGATTGTTTTCCTGAAAAGCCTTGTAACGCTCGATTATCTGCAAGGGAATATCCAGCAGCTTCACCTGAAACGGTACACCCGTCTTGTGTCGTTTGGAAATAATCCATTTCTCACCGTTCACTTCCACAATCTGGTTGTTGCTTAATTCCTTTATATCCACGAATGAGAGGGCGGTAAAACTGGCGAAAACAAAAATATCACGGAGATAGGAGTTCTTGGGGGCTTTGAACTGAAATTCCATCAATGTTTTCAGCTCATTCTCCGTCAGATATTCACGCTCTTTCGTGTTCGGGCTTATATGGAACTGGGCAAACGGATTTCTCGGTATATGTCCGTTGAAATGTGCCCGCATCACCACACCTTTCAGCCACATGCAGTTTTCCCATATCGAACCGTTGTGCAGTCCGGCTTCGTTGGAAAGGAACACGGCGAACTCCTTGATGAAGTCGGGCGTAAGTTCAGGCATGGAGATGTCGTTCCGCTTGTAATGTGACCTGATGAATGCTGCCACATGGTTTCTTGCCCGCACCCTTGCCATATAGGTAGCCCTGACCCTGTCTTTTCCGACACGCTTCTTGAACACTTCATTTTCCTTGTCGAAAGCACCGAGCAATGTTTCATACTCACCGCCCAATCCCTGATAGGCATTGCGAACCATTTCTGCCGTTACATACGCTTCACGGTCGGATATACGCTGGTAATGCTTGATGATTTGAGCCTTGATGTTGTCAAGTGCAAGATTAGTCTCCCTCGCTTCCATACTCTTGCCCTTTGCCTTGTTCCCTTTGGCATCCCAAAGCTCTTTCGGGATAGTCCGCTTGCAGCTGAACTGTGCTACCGTTCCGTTGATTGTAACCCGTCCCATGATGGGGACAATTCCGTTCTTTTCCTTACTGCCGTTCACGTAGAACAGCACCTTGAATGTGCTTCTTGCCATACTCGTTTCTTTTTGGTTGCAAAACTATAAATCAACGAGTTACCTATTGATAAGCAAAGCTGCGCAGAACGCCGCAAAATGAAACAGGGACTGTTAAATCTGCACTTTCATCGGGTAATGATTAGGAAACCGTTCTTTTGCTTTAATCTGCTTTAAGACGGTTTTCAACTGTCTGCCCAACTTCTGCGTTTTTCCTCTAACTCCCTAATTATCAAATCCTGTTGCGTTAATCTGCTGCAATTCGGCGGATATTCCAGAGATTTTATGTATATTTGTATATACATATATTATGTATGCCTGACAGTGCCAAAGCGAGTCTGTTTTATAAATCCGAAAATATGATTAAGGAGAGAATAACGTCAATTTGCACTTGCTTATGGAATCCGCCAAAAAGAATTTTGAATAAGCAGACTGTCGTTTGAAAATCTCGTCTTCACCACTTTACAAGGCAGGGACATCGTGTATGAAGCTTTGTTGTTACAGTCTTAGTGATTGAATTTACGTTTTTTATTTTGATTAGTATGAGATTAGAAACCATTGTCACTACAGCTTTTATATTATATTTCTACTCTGTCATGACATACAGACTGGTACGTTATATAAGAAGCAAAGAATATTATTCGGCTAAAGTGCAATTGCTCATCATATTCATAAGCACAGTAATAATAGTCGGCATTTATTTCCTGACAAAGTAGTTGTCTCAATGATATATGCGGACGCCGGATGCTGTCTGACAGACCCAAAAAGACCGGGTCAGCCGGACGGCAGAATAAAAAAACGCCCCGAACGAAGTCTTACGGACTGTTCGGGGTGAAATGTCTTAATAGTGCTTATGCTGTTCAGTTATCTCATATATGTATCTGTATGCCTTTCCGTGTATTGCTGCAGACCTCTTGTGATGAGCTGTCGGCAGACGGCGGGCGGCTGTTCTGTCAGAAACGGAAGCTGAGATAGACCCTCAGTGAGGAGGTGGAGAACTTCTCCTTTATGTCCTCTCCGCTCTCGTCGTCGGATATGATGCTTCCGTATTTGCCGCTTCCGGAGCGTCCCTCAATGCCTATGCCTATAGCCTTCCACGTAACCTCGCCGCCGTAAGTGAAGAAAGACACGTAGCTGCCGCTAATATCCTCGTCGATAATGAGCATGGAGTAGGTGGGCACGAACCTGAAGTAGGCAGACACGCGCAGGTCGCCCACAGGATTGACCGTGGCTGACGCGCCCAGCAGCGCGCCCAAGTCGCACTGGTGCATGCCCGAAAGCAGTGCGGGAGTATCCTCATCCTCATAATAGTTGTTGTAGTCTTCGCCGAAGTCCTTGTATTTGGTATAGTTCACGTCCATGCCCAAGTCCAGGGCGAATTTGAGCTTTCCCCAAATCGGCTTCTTGTGAAGATATATGGTGCGTCCGCTTGTGAGCGACACTCCGAAGCTGCCTTCAAGGTCGTTGCCGTATTTGGGAGACAGACTCTGGCTGACGTATCCTATGGTGAGGAACTTCTTGCGTCCCCATACAGATTTGTCTTTCTTCTCCTTCTCATTGCTGTCTATTGTCGCCTTGAGTTCCCTCACGGTGTTCTCAAGAGAGTCTATCCGGTGCTGTATGCTGTCGTTAGTCTGTGCCTGCATCTGCACGCAAGCCAGTGTGATGAAAGCTGCGAATAATGTTTTTCTCATAACATATAAGTCTTTTTGATGTTATCTGTAATATCTTCTGAATGTCATTGTCTCGGTGTATGTCTGTGTTCCGCTCTCGTCCGTACCGTTGTCCTCGAGCGTCAGCTCCATCTCGTCTGCCGACACCATTCTCACCGTCACATAGTCGGTGAATGCTCCGTAGAACAAAGGGCACGACAGTCTGTTTCCGTCGATGGTGTATCTCTCTGAGAGAGGAAGCTCGGTGTCGTCCATCAGGGGCGACTCATACAGAGTGCATACGCTGTAGTTGTCGAAGCCGATAACCATGTAGCTGTCGTCCGTTTCGGAAGTGATGTCACGGTCTGTGCTCATCCTGTATGGCTCGCTTCCGTCTGACGGAGTGAACAACGCGTCTGCAACGACGTGCGTGCTCACCCATCTGCCTTTCACATACTCGCTGTAGTCCACACCGCCTCCATCGTCAATGTCGCCTTCCTGATCGTCGTCTCCGTAGTCCAGGTTGCCGTCATCCGAGCCATATCTCTTGAATGTGATGGTCTGGTTGTATATGGTCGTTCCGTCTATGTCCGTACCGTTGTCTATGAGAGTCATCTCCATCACGTTTTCCGAAATTATTCTCACCGTCACGTGTTTGCTGAAGTCACCGTAGAACAGCGGACACGACAGCTTGTCACCGGCAAGCCTGTATCTTGCCGACACCGGCAGCTCAACCATGTCCTCAGGCGATCCCGACTCATACAACGTGCACATGTTGTTGCGGTCGAAGCCTATCACAGCGTAGTATTCGTCGGTCTCCGAGGTGATGTCGCGGTTGATGTTATGTACGGACGGGTCGTCCCCGGTCGACGGTGTGAAATACTCGTTTTCCACAACATGCGTTGTCACCCATTTCCCTTGCAGGTAATTGTAGAGCCTGCTCTCCTCGCTGTCCTCCCCGTTGTCGCATGAGGCAAGACAGAACGTGAGCAGCGCAAGACACACGCACCATATTCCTTTTGTCGTGACGATGCTGCCCAAAGATAGATTTCTCATCTTATAAACATACTTCTTTCCCGGTTCCTGAAAAGAACTTTTCCGGTTAAACTCCAGAAGCGCAGAACCGCAATGCCGTCGTATGGCATCTTCAGGAAGCATGAAAACATATTATCCATAGTCAATTAACAGATGGTATGTGTTACTTCCCGGCATGCTCCATCCGGCATACCGCTTCATCTTAATGTTTTTTATTCAATGCTGATATAGCGCAAACGGGCGGAAAGAGAACTTGTTCTTGGTTTCCCGAGTGCAGCTATATCTTATGCAAAGATGTTGCAAACGAGTGGAAAGAGAATTTGTTCTTAGTTTCCCGAGTGCCGCTATATCTTATGCAAAGATGCCGCAAACGAGCGGAAAGAGAACTTGTTCTTAATTTCCCGAGTGCAGCAAAATCTTATGCAAAGATGTTGCAAACGAGCGGAAAGAGAACTTGTTCTTAGTTTCCCGAGTGCCGCAAAATCTTATGCAAAGATGTTGCAAACGAGCGGAAATAGAATTTGTTCTTAATTTCCCGAGTGCAGCAAAATCTTATGCAAAGGTAGATTTATTTTATGATAATTTATCATCACTACTGTCCAATAAAAAAGGGCAATTCGATCTTTGAAATAGTTGAATTATA
>OLOR01000269.1_pt1 | contig 57693 bp, 54 predicted proteins | sample 1672521 | NCBI WGS metagenome assembly OLOR01 (sample SAMEA3136695, study PRJEB25190) | human gut metagenome | biome: human gut; feature: human-associated habitat; material: faeces | place: Austria | collected 2013
ATACGAGAGACGGCGCGCTTGTTGCTAGCGTCTCGACGCTAGTCGATACCGCATTCCTCGGGGGCACATTTGTATACCTTTACGGCAACGCCGGTTTGCTGCCAAGAGCCCATGAGCTGGTCCAGGCTTTCCGGATCATCATCGAGGATGACATTGGCGCTGGATTTGAACACGCCGCCGAGGTTTGGCAGGGCCATGTCCTGCTCGGGGAACCACCAGTCGTGCTGGATGCTGATGACCCTTGGATCGACAATCGAGGTCTTTCGAGCGCGTTGCTTGATGCGGCCCATGTGGGTTTCGATCCAACACCAGTTACCATCTGCAATATCAAGGTCGATTGCGGTATCCGGGTGGATATCGAAGATCGGCTCCGGATGCAAATCACGATAGGGGCCGGGCTGCCTGTGCTCGGAGTGATAGAACGGCATGAAGCGAGCGCCGGTGATGGCGATGAGCGGATATTCATCGCCCCATTCGGGATGCTTTTCGTTGCTCAGGCCGGGGTACTCGAAGTGAGGCAACGGGTCGAAGGGGCGCCCCGTCTCTTCTGCGAGTTTTTCAATAACCGAAGACTTGAGCTCGACCTTGCCGGAGGGGGGTGAGGAACTTGTAGCCAGGCTCCTTATACTTGAGGTACTTCTTCTTGCCAGCCATGTACTTCACGTCGTTGTAGAACTGCTCAAACGTCATGCCCATGGGCGCGAGCTGGAAGTCAAGCATGTCCTCCGTCTTGGGACCCCACCACTTGTCTTCTTGGCCGAGACGAATTGCCAGGCCGTACCAGAATTCGTAGTCGTCACGGAAGTCAACGTCAGCTCCGCCTTCGAAACGGTCGATGACACGGGCCTGTGCGCCAAAGTACATGGGACGATGGTTCATGACGGCATAGCAGTTATCGGGCCTCTCGAGCCAGGTTGCTGCAGGTAGCGCGTAATCCGCAAGCGCGGCGGTCGGGGTCATGAAGTAGTCGTGGACCACGAGCAAATCGAGGTTCTTAAGTGCTTCGACTACCAGCTTGGTGTTGGAGAACGCCACGACAGGGTCGTCTGCCTGAACGATGAGTGCCTTGATGGGATACGGGTCGCCCGAAATCATCTGGCGGAACATCAGTGGCGCGTTGGAGTAGGGATAGAACGATGGGTAGGCTTGTGAGATGATGTCCCAGCCCTTGAAGGTCAGGCCGGGGAAGACATCGTTTCCAACCATCTTGTCGCGCTGCTCCTGGGGCAAGGCGTAGTGCTCAAAGAACGCCGGTGGGAAGCGAGACGGAGGAGCAAGCTGATCTCCGCCTTTCTTGTCTAGGTTGCCAGTAATGGCTCGTAAGATGGCCTTGGCCTGGATGGTGGAGGAAGCGTTGATGCCGGAGGCATCTCCGCCCTTCTGACCCCAGGGCATGGATGCTGACTCGGCGGTTGCGTACATGCGTGCCGCCGCGCGGATCTTCTCTTCAGGGACCCAGGTGATTTCAGCTACTTTGTCAACGGGATATTCGGCAGCGCGCTCCTTGAGCTCCTCGAAGCCGATGCACCACTCGTCAACAAATTCGTGATCATAGAGGTCTTCCTCGATGATGACGTTAATCATGCCGAGCGCCAGTGCGGCATCGGTGCCGGGACGCAGCTGCAGGAACAGGTCGGCTTGTTGTGCCACCTCGCTGAAGCGCGGGTCGATGCACAGAATCTTGGCACCGTTTTTCTCGCGGTTCTTCTGCACCCAGTCCCACAGCAGAGGCTCTGAGGCGATGGTATTGCGACCCCACATGACTACGACGTCGGCATTGACCCAGTCCGCCTTGTCGGAGCAGAAGCCGCCGTAGGTGCAAGGCTCGAGCCACATGTCGGAGCTGTAGCAGATGGTGCCGTTACCTCCCGTATTGGGGGTGCCAAACAGGTTAGTGAACTTGTAGTGCAACCAGCTCCAAGTACGGGCCGTGCCCTCGGTGAAGGCCAGGGTTTCAGCACCGTATTTGTCGCGCAGATCGGCGAGCTTCTCTGCGATCTCGTCAAAAGCCTGGTCCCAGGAAATCTCTTCCCATTGACCGCTGCCGCGTTCGCCTATGCGCTTGAGGGGCTTTTTCAGGCGGTTGGGATTGTAGACGAATCCTTCCAGGTAGCGCTGCTTGTCCAGGCGCGAACAGGTAAATCCGTGATTGTGGGGGCAATCCGGATCTCCCTTAATGTCGGTGATGCGGCCATTGACCTTGGTTACCAGCACGCCGCAGCGGACATGGCAGAAAAAGCAACCGGCTCGCAGGACCTCTACCTTGTCTTCAGCCATTTCGATCCTCCTCTTGTCTTCTCATCTCTCGTGGGGCCCCAGTTCTCGCGATACCTACATACTAGGAAGCGCCTGGGGATGCCGCCATGCCCAAAGGGAAGGTCTTGAGCAGTGGATTCGCTCTATTATTCTCCAGTGAGGATGTATTGACATATTCACGAGTTACGTACGAAAAATGTGCTAACAATCACAAAAATCATATGAAAAACGTGATAAAGTACAGTATGTGCTAAATATCAGGCAGCCGGAGGGACGTGCCATGAAACGCTTCGCGATGGAATCTTTGGTTCGCTGGAAAGAGAACGCGCGCCGCAAGCCTCTCCTCATAGATGGTGCACGTCAGGTCGGCAAGTCATGGCTCGTGGACGAATTTGCGGCAACACATTACGAGAATGAGGCGAAGGTTGTCTTTCAAAATAGCGAAGACGCCAAGGCCATCTTTGATGGAGATTTGAAGCCGGAGCGCCTGATTAGAGCTCTCGAGGTGTTGACGGGTGAGACCATCAGGCCTCAGACCACGCTGATTTTTCTCGATGAAATACAGGATTGTCCTCGCGCCCTTATGTCACTCAAGTTCTTTTGCGAGCAAGCGCCTCAATATCATGTGGCTGCTGCAGGATCCCTTCTTGGCGTCGCATTGCATGAGAACGTGTCATATCCTGTCGGTAAGGTCGATCATCTTGACTTATATCCCATGTCATTTGGTGAATTCCTCATTGCGAACGGAAAGGAAGGGCTGTGGGACCTAATCGCAGATGCTGATTTTGATTTGATTACACCGTTGTCGGGGCGTCTCACGGAACTTCTTCGGTTCTATTATTGCGTTGGGGGTATGCCGGCTGCGGTGCAAAGCTTCATCGATGACGAGGGACTTTCCGAGGTACGACGCATTCAGGAAGGCATACTGCGCGATTACGACTTTGACTTTTCCAAGCACGCAAGTGCCGCTGTTACGGAAAAGATTCGTCTCGTCTGGCAATCACTTCCAGGCCAGCTTGCCCGCGAGAACAAAAAGTTTATGTATGGTGCCGTTCGTCCTTCGGCTAGGGCACGTGAATACGAGACGGCAATCAAGTGGATTGTTGATGCGGGGCTTGCTTATAAGGTTCCGCGAGTGAGCAGGCCAGGACTTCCTCTGTCGGGATACGAAGACAGGAATGCTTTCAAACTCTACCTGCTCGACATTGGTCTTCTCGGGGCCATGAGCAAGCTTCCCACGAAGGTGTTGCTCGAAGGGAACACTCTCTTTACGGAGTTCAAGGGAGCATTAACCGAACAGTATGTCTGCCAGCAGCTCATTGCCGAATGCGGGATGACGCCGTATTACTGGAGTGCGGAAAGGTCGATTGCGGAGGTCGACTTTATCGTGCAGGTGGGCAAGGATGTCATTCCTGTTGAGGTCAAGGCAGCCGAAAACCTGCGGTCAAAGAGTCTCGCTGCTTTTTGCAAACGCTATGAGGTAAAGAATGCCGTGCGTCTATCGCTCTCGTCTTATCGCAAGGAAGAGTGGCTCGTCAATATTCCCCTGTATGCGGTCGGAGCGCTGCGGGATTAGGACCGATGTCTTGGACGTCGTGTAGTTCAAAGACTCGCCGATGATGCTAGGAGCTAGTCCGTAACCCCGTCGGCGTTGCGGATCATCTTGCGCTTGATCTTGCCGCCAATCGTCTTGGGCAGGTCATCGACATATTCCACGATACGCGGATACTTGTACGGCGCCGTCGTGTGCTTGACGTGATCTTGCAGCTCCTTGGTGAGCTCGTCGCTCGGCTCGTAGCCCTTGGCCAGGATGATGGAGGCCTTCACGACCTTGCCGCGCACGGGGTCGGGGGCGGCGGTCACCGCGCACTCGACGACGGCCGGGTGCGCCACGAGAGCGCTCTCCACCTCGAACGGCCCGATGCGATAGCCCGAGCACTTGATGACGTCGTCGTTGCGGCCGACGAAGTAGCAGTACCCTTCCGTGTCGCGCCATGCCATGTCATGCAGGTTGTAGTATTCGCCACCCACGGCCTCGGTCGTGCGCTCGGGGTCGTTGTAGTAGCCGACGAACAGGCCCGGCGGATAGGCCTCCTTGAGGCCGGTGACGCAGATAGCGCCCTCGCTACCGTCGGCGACTTCGTAGCCATCGTCGTCGAGCAACTTGATGTTGAGCAGCGGGCTCGGCTTGCCCATGGAACCGGGGCGCGGCTCGATCCACGGGTAGGTCGCCAGCAGCACGGGGCCTTCGGTCTGGCCAAAGCCCTCGCGGATCTTCTTGCCCGTGAGCCTCTCCCATTGGATGGTCACCTCGCCGTTGAGCGGCTCGCCCGCGGTCGCGAAGTTTTCGATGGAGGAAAGGTCGTAGGCCGCGACATCCTCTTGCAGCATGAAGCGGTACATGGTGGGCGGTGCGCAGAAGGTCGCGAGGTCGTAGTCCTGCATGACCTGCAGAAGCTTGGCGGGTACGAACTTGTCCATGTCGTAGGCGAAGATCGCGGCACCGGCAATCCACTGACCGTAGATCTTGCCCCAGCCGAACTTAGCCCAGCCGCTGTCGGTCACGGACATGTGCAGGCGGTTCTCGCGTACTTGCTGCCAGTATTTGGCGGTGAGGATGTGCCCGAGCGGGTGCTTGAAGCTGTGCTCCACGGCCTTGGCATTGCCCGTGGTGCCACTCGTGAAGTAGATGAGCATGATGTCGTCGATTTGGGTGGCATCCTCGCCGGTGGGGCGCTCCCACTGGTCGCTCTCATCCTCGATGAGCTCGTCGAAGGATAGCCAGCCGTCGCGCTTGCCCGCGACGAGCACCTTCTCTTTGATGCTGGGCGAGTTGGGAAGAGCGCCCTCCACCTGCTCGACCACGTAGTCGTCATCGACGCAGATGAGCATCTTGACGGCCGCGGAGTTCGCGCGGTACGCGATGTCTTTCGAGGTGAGCTGGATGGTCGCCGGGATAATCGAGGCGCCGATCTTGCACAACGCCATGGCGCACACCCAGTATTCCCAACGGCGGCGCAGCATCATCATCACGACATCGCCCTTGCGAATCCCGAGCTTCGTGAAGGCGTTGGCGGCGCGGTTGGAGAGCAGCGAGATGTCCGTGAAGGTGAACTCGCGTTCTTCGCCGGCGTCGTTGATCCACACGAGAGCCTTCTTGTCGGGCTCGACACGCGCCCACTCGTCTACGACGTCATAGGCGAAGTTGAAGTTCTCGGGCACGTTGATCTTGAAGTTGTCGTAGAAATCCTCGTACGAGTCGAATTCGATGCGGGGGCAATATTTGCTGAGTATGTAGTCCACGGTTCTATGCTTTCCTTAGCTTCTCAATGAGACAATTGCTCTGAGCAACTGTCTCATTACTCTGAAATGATGGTGAGGAACTTGGCGGGTACGTTGCCGTTGCACCGTTGCCCGTGCCTATGTTCCGGGTTGAAGAAGATGGAGTCCCCGGCATCGAGGACTATCTCGCGGTCATCGAAGGTAAAGACGATAGACCCCTCGAGGATGTAGTTGAACTCCTGGCCTCGATGATCGACGAGCTCGGCAGGCTCGTCATGGGGGTCGAGTGTGACGAGCAGGGGCTGGAAGTCCTTTCGGGTGAAGCGCCAGGCGAGGTCTTCGAAGTGATAGCCCGGAAGTCGGTCGACCTCGCGACCTTCGCCTGCTTTGATGAGGTGGAAGGTGTCGAGGTGGCCGGACTTTCCCGTCAGGATTTCGGTGAATTCGATGCCAAAGCGATTTGCCATGTGATAGATGGCCGAGATGGGTACGTCGGCACCCGTCTCCTCCCACTGGATATAGGTTTCCAGATCGACATCGAGATCGGCGGCCATGTCCTCGGCCGTGACGTCGCAGGCCTCGCGAATGCCGCGGATGCGTTCGCCAATGGCGATGAAATCAGTTGACATGATCGACCTTTCTCTGGAGTGGAATTATCGTTGAGGATATACCGTGACCATGTGCTATGCAAGTAAAAACCTGCGCCATGCACAGGCCAGAGGGCCGATGCATCTCATCTGATAAGCGTGTTTTTTGCGATTATGTGAAGTCGATTCATCTTTCGTGTACGTTTTTTCGATTATGCGAGACCGGTCGTCTTCCGATCGTCACACAATCGCAATTTCTTTACATGTGGCGTCTTTCCATCTCACACAATCGAAATATTTTTACATCTAGCTTGCCCTAACCTCACATTATCGAAAAAATGCCCTCTATCAGACGTCGGCCCAGCGGCCCGCGAAGCCTGCGTCGTTGCCCACGACGTCACCTGCGGAGTAGCCGGTCATCGTGCCGTAGATGACGACTTCGCCGATGCTCGTCTGCGCTTTGACGTCGATGCTGTTGGCCCAGGTTGCGCCATGGGCGGTGAACTCGATATCCTCGCCATCGATGTGCGCAACGCCCGCGACGTCAAAGTCCTTGCCGTTGCGCGTGCCCTCCGCGTCGAGCGATCCCACATCGGTGATGTCGAGATGTGCGCGGGCAGTGTCGCCCGAAAGCTCGAGCTTCACCTTTCCCTGACGATGGTATTTGGGCGTGTCGACGATGACATCGTATGTTGAGGCCATGGGGTGTCCTTTCGCGTGTTGTTGCTGCAAGCGATAGTAGCGCATGTGCGAAAAGACAGCTAGGACGGGAGGCTCGAAAGAGCGAATGCGGTGTGGTCGGTCGAACGGAAGGCTAACTGCTCATCCAGTCGAGCAATTCGCGTTGACGAGCCAAATGCCGATCGTTTGGCGTCTGCAAGCGCCGCTTGCATTTGCGATTGACGAGTTCGAACCGCTTTCGCAACCTCGCATCGTCGGACAAGTCATCCTTTCCGAGCGAGATGGCGGTAATCCCGAGCATGCGGTATGCATTGCGCACGAGCTTATCGTAGTTCAGGCGCTCCTGTGCCGATGGCCATGCGCGGTTGCTGTACTCGACGGCCATGCGGTATTCGGGCCAATAGAGATCGGGTTTGAAAGTACGCGCGCCAAGGATGCGCGCAGCGGGATCGGGCGCCTCGATTTCCTGGCCGAGCAGAGGGGCCTTGCACCCCATTCCTCCCTGGAGTCGAGGAAGATGCGCGAGCATGCAGACCTTCGTTTCCCTGGGCGAACGCGATCCTTGCAGGATTTGTCGGGCCGCCCTGCGAGCAGTCTTGGATCCCGTGAAGTTGTAGGCATTTGTGGCGAAAGCGAGAAGATCGTCAGGTGTGCTGATGGGATTGTGGGGGAGAAACCCGCGCGGAGCATCGGGGGCGAGCGCGTAGTCCCCGCAGAGCTCAAAGCCAAGGGCGATCAAATCGAACCATGCAAGCGAGCGCGCCATTTGCAGAAAGCAGAATTCGGGACTGCTGAGTGCGATATGCAGTTTCGTGCCGTCGGGAAGGGTCGTTTCGTCAACCAGGACAAGTGCCCCGGCCGGCAAGGCGGTTTGCACGCAATGGAATCGTGCCCGTTTGGTGGAGCGCCTTTCGTTTCGATTGGCGGTGAGCAGCTCGAGCGGCTTGGGCATACTCGCGAGTATACCTGACGAAAGGGCGCTGTCGAGCGTCCGTACGTGGGCGCATCCACACGCGCGGTCGATAAAGACGCTCGCCTCGGTGGAGTCTAAGCTTTGCCCGCGTTTTGCGGTTGGGCTGCGCCAATAGGAGAGCGAGCTATCGTGAGCAAGAATGATATATGCATGCTTTGTCATATGATTAAAATAGGCGATATGGTTGCAAAATCAAGAGCAACCGGCTGTGTTTCATGAGATAAAACCGCCAAATCGATGTAAATATACACTTTTAGTGCCACTTATAGAACCAAAGCGGGGAACCCTTATCGCCCGAGACGAGGGGTCACTACAATAACTGCATTTACTGCGCCAACTGGTTATGGCAACTGGGAAATGAGGATGATCATGAAGGTATTGATTCCGGAGAAGTTCAACAAAGCCGGCATTGCCGTGCTCGAGGATGCCGGTTACGAAGTCACGTTCAAGCCCGACACCACGCCCGAAGAGCTCGTCGAGATGATTCCCGAGTACGATGCGCTCATCGTGCGCTCTGCCACGACGGTTACCCGCGAGGTCATCGAGGCCGGAACCAAGCTCAAGATTATCGGCCGCGCCGGCGTGGGCGTCGACAACATCGACCGCGAGGCTGCCACCGAGCGCGGCATCATCGTGTGCAACGCGCCGCTTTCCAACGTCGTGTCCGCTGCCGAGCAGACCATGGCGCTCATGCTCGCCACCGCACGTAACACCGCGGCAGCGAGCGCGTCCATGAAGGAAGGCAAGTGGGATCGCTCCAAGTTCACGGGCAAGGAGCTCCAGGACAAGACGCTCGGCATCTTTGGCACCGGCCACGTCGGCTTGCTCGTTGCCGAGCGTGCCGCCGCCTTTGGCATGAAGCTCATCGGCTATGACCCGTACTGCCCGCCCGAGCGCGCCGCCCACTACGGCATCACGTTGCTCGATGACATCGACGAGGTGTGCAAGCAGTCCGACTTCATCACCCTGCATATGCCCAAGACCCCCGAGACCACTGGCATGATCGGCGCCAAGCAGCTGGCCGAGATGCCCGAAGGCGCCATCGTCCTCAACGTCGCGCGCGGCGGCCTGGTCGACCTCGATGCGCTTGCTGATGCGCTCGAGAACGGCCACCTTGCCGGCGCCGGCATCGACGTGTGGGAGAACGAGCCTGTCTCCGACTCGCCCATCCACAAGTTCGAGAACGCCGTCATCACCCCGCACCTGGGCGCATCCACCAAGGAGGCCCAGGTTCGCGCGGCCACGCAGATCGCCGAGTACGTCATCGCCGGCCTCGAGGGCAAGACGGTTGCCACAGCGGTGAACGCCGCGCGCATCCCGGCCGACGTCATGGCGCAGCTCAAGTACTTCATCCCCGTTGCCCAGCGCGGCGGCGAGATTCTGTCGCAGGTCGTTGGCGGCGGCATCGAGAAGCTGAAGGTCACGGCATGTGGCAAGATAGCGGACACGGACCCGACGATCCTGGGAATGGCGGCACTTGCGGGCGGCGTGACGTTCAACAGCGAGGTCACCGTCAACATCATCAACGCCAGCTACATCGCCGAGCAGCGTGGCATCGTCGTCGAGACCGCCACCGATCCGCTCTCTGAGAGCTATCCGAGCTATATCGAGATCGAAGCGTCGTGTGGTGACGACGTGTATTCCATCAGCGTCACGCGTGATATGACCTCGGACATGCCGCGCATCATCAACTTCATGGGCCTGCCCGTCGACTTCGTGCCGATGAAGGACTTCGTCGTGCTCGAGTACGAGGATCAGCCTGGCCAGATCGGCAAGATCGGCACGGTGTTTGGCGATGCGGGCATCAACGTCGAGTCCATGCAGATCGCCAAGGACTCCGAGCATCCCCTGGTCGAGGTGCTCATTAACCTCAACCAAGCGGTTCCTGCCAACGTGCGCCGCGATCTCGAGGCCGCTCTCGATATCGAGCGCGTCTGGTACATCGACCTGTAGGGGTTCTGGTAGCGTCGTAGGTGAAGGGCCGTGGGCACCATGCTCGCGGCCCTTTCGCGTGCAACTGCAGGAAAACGTCATTTTTCGACATGCAACTGCGTTTTTGTCTGCTTTTTGCCCCTCGATAGTGCTGTCACTTGTTTTGCATGTTGGAATTCCGGGTTTTCGGGGGCAACACAAAGGGCTATTCTCTCGAATCGTAACGACGAAACCGAACCGGAGCTCACATATGACCAAGGCGATGAACATACTGTACGAGATCGGTGACACACTCTACGTGAACCTCACCAATCGCTGCCCGTGCAGCTGTACCTTTTGCATTCGCAACGAATCCGATACCGTTAACGGCCACGATGTGCTCTGGCTCGAGCGCGAGCCCACGGCCGGGGAGGTCATCGACCGGCTGTGCGAGCTCGACCTTTCGCGTTACTCCGAACTCGTCTTCTGCGGGTATGGAGAGCCCATGGAAGCATTTGGCGCACTCAAGGAAGTCGCCCGTTGGGTGAAGGAGAACACGGAGCTACCGGTGCGGATCAACACCAACGGCCAGGGCTCGCTCATCAACGGATGCGATGTCACGCCCGAGCTCGAAGGAATCGTCGACGCCGTCTCGGTCAGCCTCAACAGCCCCGATGCGGACGAGTATCTCGCGCTCACGCGCAGCAAGTTCGGCGAGCAGGCCCATCCCGCGATGCTCGAGTTCGCGCGCCGCGCGGCAAGCTACGTTCCGAAGGTGGTGCTCACTACGGTGGGAGGCACCATAACTCATGAGCAGGAGCGTGCCTGCCAGGAGCTATGCGACGAGCTTGGCGTGAGCTATCGCATTCGCCCGCGGGTTTAGATGCCCCATCTCTCGTAACCAAGATGCTCGAGAAGCTCGGTTGGGGTGAAGCGTGACACAGGCAATGTCGAAAATGCGTCGACATCCCTGCTGACGATGGCGTCGACTTTGTCCGCGACAGCCGCCGCAGCGATGATGCCATCCTCGTAGTCCGGCTTTTCTAGCTCGAGCGCTTTTCTGCACACAAGGTCATCGACACTCGCCGCGCTTGAAATTTCGAGAACCAGGCGAACAGCCTCGTACGCCCTGTTAGTATCGAGACATTTGGACGCGATATAGAAGATGTCTTTGAGCGAGGTTGCCGCAACGCATAAATCGACGGATTCCTCCACGCATGCCATCAAGCAGCCTTTGGAGTCTTCTTCGAACGGGGTTCTGTGGAGGATAAGGTCAAGCCAGACATTGGTGTCCACGAGCACCTTCATGCCAGGGCCTCGTACTCCCCGAGCTTCTCTTCGTATTGCATGTCGCGCAGCTCGTCATCGCTCATGTTCGAGAATCTGGTAGCCGGCAGAGCCCCCAGCAACTCGATGGCATCGAGCTTCTTTCGCGTGGCCTCCTTCTTGGGCTCCTGGCCCTGAAGGAACTCTGGCAGCTCGTGTGTCTTTGCGAGCGTTTCCCAGAGCGCGCGAATTGCTTCGGTGACGCTGATGCCGTTCTCCCTGAGGACCTTGTCGCCACGCTCCTTGAGGGTACTATCGATGCGTATGTTCAGCGTAGATGCCATGATTGCCCCTTTCGCCATCTGCATTGTACTATTTGCATTACAGTAATGCAAATACTATCTAATCACGGACGATTTCAGAATATTTTCAGAATCACATGGTAGAATGTGTGCTAGATAAGGAGGCACATTATGCCTATCGTGAGAACTGCATCGGATCTTCAGAGGAACATCGGCGAGATTTACGAGCTCTGCCAAAACAATCCCGGGCCCGTCTACATCACCCGCAACGGCAAAGCCGATCTCGTTGTCATGGACGCGCATTATTACGAGGCCCACGAGCAGCTTCGCAAGGAAGTCTCGGCGTACGAGCGTGCTTTGAATCAACGCCTCGAGGCGGCCTATGAAGACGTGAAGGCGGGCAGGGTAAAGCCATTGAAGCAGATTCGCGAAGAAATGGGCCTTGCATGAATGCGGAAGATGATGCCGAAGAATTTGTCTTCTATGAAGTTCTCATGACGCGAGAGGCCGAAGAAGACTACAAGCGGGCATCTCGTTCTCCACGCTTTTCCCGGGTCGATATGATGCTCGATATTCTAGAGGCATTTCCCGGTGTTGGAAGGATTTATGATCCACAGTACGAAGCGGCAAATCTTCCCGACGACGCGCGAGTTGCGTATGCAGACACATACGGCATCTACTATTTGATTGATGAAGCCAAGAGAGCGGTCATTGTGCTTGCTATTGAAGATCAGCGCAGTGATCCTATGCTCCGGTTCAGTTAGGACTTTTTCATGAAGTATATCGAGGTGGTAGCCGCAATCATCGTGCATGATGGCAAGGTCCTGGCGACCCAGCGCGGCTACGGCAACTACAAGGGCAGCTGGGAGTTTCCCGGCGGCAAGATCGAACCGGGTGAGGCTCCCGAGGCGGCGCTCGTGCGCGAGATTCACGAGGAGCTCGACGCGGCTATCGAGGTTGGGCCGTTGCTCATCACAGTCGACTATGACTATCCCGAGTTCGCGATGACGATGCAGTGCTTCGTGTGCAAGCTCGCCAGCGGCATGAAGCTGCTCGAGCATAGCGATGCGCGCTGGCTGGGACGTGACGAGTTGGATGACGTGGACTGGCTAGCAGCAGACGAAGAAGTCATTGCGGCAATTAAGGAAAACGAAATCGTTTAGCCGTTGGCTATTCATCCAAATTAGCCGTTAGATAATCGTAGAGATCTGAGCGAACAGGAGTTTCTAGTTCATAGGCAATCTCAACGGCACTTGTTTTGCCGTCTGCCAGTATTATTTGCTTGAACTCTCCCGTTGGATAGATTTCTCCGAGGAAATAGAACTCTTTTCCCTGGTCAGCATCATCTTTATTTTTGCGCATAAACAGATAGCAGCGGACCCCGTTCGTCTTGCTATTGGCAAGCATGCGAATTTCAGGTGATTGGATACTGCGATTGCTTTTTGAAACCGCGATGAGCCTGTTCTCAGAGACAAATCGATCCTCATATTGTGTCGTAATGCTTATGGTGGGGTCCTTCTCGTAATTGACGAACACTGGGAAGGTGTTTGTTTGCTTGTCATAGAAGTATCCGCCAATGTTTTGAAAGTTTGGTTCCTTTTCCCATCTTAGAAGACGACATATCTCCTCGCGGGAGTATTTTTCATTCAGAACAAAGTCCGTATCTTTGTAAGAATCCGAATAAAACTCTGCATTTCGATGACAACCAAAATCGATTGCGTCGGTAACCGCTTGGCGAAATGCTTCGTTGCTAAGTGCGCTGGCGAACCAATCCGAAAGCCTGAATACGCCGTTCTCAAATGTCGCTAGGTTCTCGCCGGCTTTCGAGTATTCGCCATTTAACACGCGGGCCACAGAGGCAACTTCATCTGCGGCCGTATCACAGGGCGCATATTTGCTACTTCGATAATCACCTTGCTGCACAAGCCTTTTTAAGACAAGGAGATCTTCACGTCGCTTGCCACTTGCAAGTTTGGTGGAGATGAGCTTGAGTGTGGCGAGTTGTCGGTTATCAAGAGGAGTACCGTAGGACTTCTCGTATTTCTGCAGAAAAGCGGCATACGAGCCGTATTTGTTAATAATGATCATGGGGTCGATGGCTTCGTTTTCATCAAAATCCATCAATGTCGGGATGCGACCAAGCACCTGTTTCAGGTTTTCGTATTCGCCACGAATCAACTTGGCATCGCTAAATCGCCCTTCTTCAAGTGCTTTGAAGATGCGTTTTTCAGAAATCTCATCAAACGATATGGTTGAGCAGCCCGGGATTGTCGTGCTTCCTTCCTTAACAACCCTTCTTAAGGTGTCCTTGTTGTATGTGCGATCGCCCGAAAGCGCCATGGGTATAAGGAAGTTGTTTTGATAGTTACCGATGAAGTCAAGCACGAGCGCGTATTCTTTGTCGTCGTGTTTGCGCAGCCCTCTGCCTAGTTGTTGTGTGAATACGATCGTTGAGTCTGTTCGACGAAGCATGATTATCTGATTCAGCGAAGGAATGTCGATTCCCTCATTGAGAATGTCAACGGAAAGCAGATACTCGAGTTCGCCTGCCTCCAGCTGTGCAATTGCCTTGTTTCTATCCTCTTCGGTAGTCGCCCCGGAGATGGCGCGCGTGCGATAGCCAGCCTGGTTCAGTTTTTCTGAAAGTTCGGTAGCCTCTTCGTTTCTGGAACAGAAGATCAGGCCTCGTCTGCTCTCTTTGCGGACTGTGTATTCCTCGATCTTGCTGGCAACGTGACGCACTCGCTCATCAGAGGTAAGTTTCGAGAAAAGAGTTACGTCATCCAGATCGCTCTCGTCGATGTTGAGATCCGCAATTCCGAAGTAATGGAAAGGCGCGAGCATTTCGCTATCGAGGGCATCTTGCAGTGTGATGCGATAGGCAATGACGTGGTTAAAGAGGCTATATACGTCATAGCCGTCGGTACGCGAGGGTGTTGCCGTCATGCCGAGAAAGAACTTAGGATTGAAGTGGCTCAGAATCTTCTGATAGCTCTCCGCTCCGGTCCTATGTGCTTCGTCGATGATGATGTAGTCGAAAGAATCAGAATCAAACTCCTCGCGATGCTTTGACAGGCTTGTGACCATTGCAAAAACGCAGGTTGTATTAGGGGAGTAAGAGCCTTCCCCATATATGCCATACGTGTATTTCGAGCCAAGCACGCGTTTGAAACTTTGCAGGGATGCCGAGAGAATGCGCTTGCGGTGTGCGACGAAAAGAACGCGTTTTGGATTACATGCTCGTACATCAAGGGCGGATAAGTAGGTTTTGCCTGTGCCAGTTGCCGAGACGAGAAGCGCGCGATGCTCACCCCGTTTATGCAATACTGCCAGAGCTTCGAGCGCTTGAGCCTGCATTTTGTTTGGCTTGATTTCGTTTGCTTCATGCGCGCACGAGGGAGAGGCTGCATCATTTGCCACAAATGAGTCGACGCTGGCCCGCGCGAACTTCTCAGCGGGCTTTTCCAAATCCAGATAGTCACGATACTCGTTAATCCATGCCTCGCTAAGCTTGACTGTGCTTTCCGATGACCAGAGGGCATCGAACTCGTTGCGAACTTGCGATAGCATCTCGCCACTCTCGAACGAGCGAAAAAGAACATTCCATTCCTTGTTGCAGGTGAGGGCCTTCTGCGTGAGATTCGAGCTGCCTATGACGATTGTTGAGAGTTGGTCTTTATTAAAGAAGTACCCTTTGGCATGCATTTCTCCCTGATAGATGCGGGTATCGATGTTTGGGAACTCAAGAAGTTTTGCAAGTGCGCTTGGATCGTTGAAGTTCAAATATGTTGATACAAGTATTCGTCCTGGGATATTTCTTGCGGCAAGCATGCGCAGTATATCGATGAGGGTCTGGATGCCGCCGGCAGTTATGAATGCAACTGAGAAATCAAAGGAAATACAGTCGACCAGTTCGCGCTTGAGTACTGAGAGCACATCGGTTCCCAGGGTTTTGTCGTTAGTGAGAATGCGCGGTGCGTAGCGTTCATCAGAAGGTTTGTCTGAGCCGATGAAGCTTGCCTTGAGGGTCTCGGTGAAATCTATGGCGCTATAGTCTTTTTCATTCGTCGTCGTGTCGATGTTCATAGACCGTTGCATGAAGAGTCCTTTGGTAGCCTTCGGCAATGTAGATGTATCGCACCTAAACGTATCACATTTGTGATACATGGGCATAATCGCCGCAAATCGTGCGGTGAATAGCAGCTTTAATCACCGCACGCCCCCCTGCGGGTCGTTACCCTATGCCGTCAACGCGCGAATCGGGATGACATAGATTCCCTCTTCTGCTTGTCGTGCGAACTCTCCATTGCCGGTGATGACGGCCATGAAGGAGGGCGGTTTGTTTCGAGCGTTTTTGTCCGCTCCGAGTTTCTTTCGGAGTCGCTTCAGGCTCGCAATGCCCTCGTCAACCTTATCCTCGGAAACCTTGAACTCGAAAGCCGCCCAAGAACCGTCTGTGAGTTCAATGATCGCATCTACTTCGAGACCGCTGTCATCGCGATAGTACTTGACGGGATGCGTGGGGGAGAGCTCCAGCGCGGATGCGTAAACGAGCAGGTCGCGAATGCATAGGTTTTCAAATACGAGGCCAAAGGTCTGCCAGTCATCGAATAGCCCTTCGGGGGACAGGCCAAGTGCGGCAATAGGAAGCGAGGGGTCAGCAAAGTACCGTTTGGGTTTGGTGCGCAACCGTTTTGGTGAGCGAGATGCAGGTACCCATCCAGGGATTTCCTGAATGAGGAAGATGCCCTTCAGAAAGTCGAGATACTCGGAGAGCGTCTTCTCGGACTTTACCTCTACCGCAAACCCATTCATGTCTTGGAGTGTTGTGCTGAGCGTGGGAGTTTGCCCAAGATTGCGGGCGATTGACTGTACGAGACGTTCGGTTACCTGTGGGTTCTTGCCATGCGTCGGTGCACTTTGCTCATAGATGGACTGCAGGTATTCGCGGGCCACGTGCTGGGCGATCGTGTAGTCATCATCAAATGTTTCTGGCCAGCCGCCCCTGCAGCACAACTCAACAAGCGCACGAGTATCATGGGGTACGGTGGCGACGGTGAACTCTCCTCGGAACAGACCGGCGAGCGAAACGCTCTTCGTTGAATCAAAAGACTCGCTCAGGGACATCGGGAGCATGCGAATGCGCCCGATGCGCCCAGCTCCGCTGTGACGACTGCTGTCCTTTGGCGGAGTTGACGAGCCTGTAAGTATCCATCCTCCACGAAGACCGCGCACGAGGTCGATTTCGTGACGCACCGCATTCCATATTCCCGGAGCCTTCTGCCACTCATCGACGATATGCGGGCGCGCCCCTTCGAGCACGATGTGAGGATCGGCTTGGGCAAGCTGAAGGTTGTTATCTCGGTCAATATAGGTGATGGATGCGCCGTGTGCGCAAGCCGTCCATGTTTTGCCGCACCATTTTGTGCCGGCGATTTCGATGGCCCCAAAAATCGAGAGGTATCGCTCGACGCGCGCGTCAACGATGCGTGGCACATAACCTTCTGGACGAAGGGGAGAAGACGATGATTCAAGAGCATTCATAATATTCCCTTCTATCAGGGAATATTATAAGCATTACCGGAAATCCGCGCAATTCATTACCGAAAATCCGAATTTTTCATTACCGAAAATCCGCGATTCCCATTACCGATTTTCCGCCTCGCGCTCTTTACGCCTCGAACAGCAGCGCGCCGCTCGTGAGGCCGCCGCCAAAGCCCACGCACATCACCTTGTCGCCCGGCTTGATGCGGCCTTCTTCGTAGGCGTCGGAAAGCGCCATGAGCACGCTCGACGCACTCGTGTTGCCCGCCTCGGCGATGGAGACCTGCCAGCGCTCGTAGGGAACGCCCAGCTTCTTGGCGGCAAAGCGGATGATGCGGTCGTTTGCCTGATGCGGCACGATGCAGCTCACCTCGTCCATCGAGACGCCCGCGCGTTCGCACACCTCACGTGCGGCCTCCACGATGGCGGCGGTGGCGAACTTGAAGACGCGTTGGCCGTGCATGCGGATGAACGCGGCGTGCTCGGCAAAGCCGCCTTCGTCGGTTTCGATGTTCATGATTTCGCTCACGCCCACATTGCCGACGTTCTCCTCAAACGGGAAGGTGCTCATGTCGTGGTTCGCGTCGACGGTCAGGCACAGGGTGTCATCGTCGGTGTTCTTCAGGAAGCTCGCCAGAATGCCCGGCGCTCTCTCATCCCACTCGAGCACCACGGCGCCGGCACCATCGCCAAAGAGCACGCAGGTGGCGCGATCGGTCCAGTCGGTGATGCGCGAAAGCCGCTCCGCACCTATGACCAGCGCGCGGCGCATGGCGTTGCGCTTGTGCCCGATGCCGCTTCCGCCCGCACTGGCAACCGATGCCTCGATCATGGTGGAGGCGACGTCGATGCCGTAGATGCAGCCGCTGCAGGCGGCATTGAGGTCAAACGCTATGGCGTTGTTGGCGCCCAGTTGCGCCTTGATGAGCGCCGCCTGTGACGGCACGATGACGTCCCCGGAGATGGTCATGCACACGATGAGGTCGATATCTCCGGCCGCGACGCCCGCATTTTCGAGGGCGGCTTGTGCAGCCTGGACTCCAAGATCGGTGGTGGACTCGTCAACCGCGATGCGGCGGTTGTGGATGCCGGTGCGCTCGACAATCCATTCGTCGCTCGTGTCGACGATGTTTGCCAGGTCATCGTTGCTCACGACGAGCTCCGGTTGGGCCTTTCCGTGTCCGACGATCTTGCATCCCATGGCATTTCTCCTTGCTGGTCGGTCTTCGCCCCCGTCCGTCCGGGTGGGCTGACGCCCGACTATCTTAGAGTAATTCCGCCGGAATATGCTTTCGTTTGCAATGTTTGCGCAAGATTTTGCATCGTGGCTCACTCATAAAATCTTCGTCTACAATAGTCGCGCTTGTTTGTTAGACACCGCGAAAGGAACCATCATGGCAACTATCGACATCGTCCGCGACGTGCTGGTCGAGAACCAGGATCTCGACCCGGAGGCCATCACCGAAGATGCCATCATCGAGGACCTGGGCATCGACTCCCTCGACATGGTCGAGCTCATCTGCGACATCGAGGACCAGTGCGAGGTCGACTTCGGCGAGCCGACCGATCTCGTGACCATTGGCGACATCGTCGAGCACATCGACTCCCTGAAGTAGGTCGAAGCGCTTCATGAAAACGAGAGTAACCGAACTCCTGGGCATCGAGGCTCCCATCATCCAAGGCGGCATGGCCCGCGTTGCGGACGCCTCGCTTGCCGCGGCGGTCAGCGAGGCCGGCGGCCTGGGCATCATCGCCTGCGGTGGCGCCAAGCTCGATTGGATTGCCGAGCAGGTCAAGCAGGCCAAGGCGCAAACCAGCAAGCCCTTTGGCTGTAACATCATGCTCATGGACCCGCTCACGCCCGAGGTCGCCAAGCTCGTCGTCGAGCTCGGCGTCAAGGTCGTCACCACGGGCGCGGGAAGCCCGGTCGAGTACCTGCCCATGTGGCGCGAGGCCGGCATCAAGGTCATCCCCGTCATCGCCACCACGGCGCAGGCCAGGCGCATGGAGCGCCTTGGCGCCGATGCCGTGGTCGCCGAGGGCACCGAGTCCGGCGGTCACGTCGGCGAGCTCACCACCATGGCGCTCGTGCCCAGCGTGCGCGAGGCCGTTTCCATTCCCGTCATCGCCGCCGGCGGCATCGCCGACGGACGCGGCATCTGCGCTGCCTTCGCGTTGGGTGCCGAGGGCGTGCAGATGGGGACGCGCTTCCTCACCATCGACGAGTGCACCGTGTGCGACCCGTGGAAGGAGAAGGTGCTCGGCGCCAAGGACTCCGACACGATCGTGACGGGTCGCGGCACGGGTCATCCCGTGCGCGGGCTCAAGAACAAGTTCGCACGCGCCTGCCGCAAACGCGAGATGGAGGCGAGCAGTCCTGACGATCTCGAGGGCATGTATGCAGGTTCGCTCAAACGTGCAGTCGAAGGCGATATGGAGAACGGCTCGATCCTCGCCGGTCAGATTGCCGCGCTCGTGAAAAAGCGCGGCACGGCCAAGGAGCTCATCGCCGAGCTCATGGCCGAGGCCGAGGCGCTCGGTGCGCTTGACCTCGCCGCCATGGCCGAGCTCAACGCCCGTCAAGGTCGCTGCCTGGAAGATGCCGACGCATAGGAAGACTGAAGCTATGGCTCAACTTGAAGGAATCGGACCGGTCCACACGGTCTTCATGGCCTCGGGACAGGGGTCGCAAAAGCCCGGCATGGGCGTTTCGCTCTTTGGCGTTCCCGAGGTACAAGCCGCGCTCGAGTGCGCATCCGACGTGTTCGACCGCGACATAGCGGCGCTCGTCAACAGCGAAGGTGACGAGGCGCAGGCACAGCTCAACGAGACGCGCAACGCGCAGGTTGCCATCGCCGCGCTTTCCATCGGCATTGGTCGCGCCCTCATGGCGCGCGGCATCCGGCCCGATGCGCTGCTCGGCTTCTCGCTCGGGCAGATCAGCGCGCTCGCGCTTGCCGACATGCTCACTGACGAGGAGGCCTTTCGCCTCATCGACGTGCGCTCACGCGTCATGGACGAGGCGGCACGCTCGAATCCGGGTGCGATGACCGCGCTGCTCAAGGCTGACGAGGAAAGCGTCATGGCGTTGTGCGAGCAATGCGCCCAAGGCGACGTGCTCGCACCCGCGAACTTCAATTGCCCAGGCCAGATCGTCGTGGCCGGCACCGTGCCTGCAATCGAGCGCGCGGAGGAAGCCTGGAGGGAGCAAGGCGGCAAGCTAAGCCGCCTGGCGACGCAGGGCGCATTTCACAGCCCGCTCATGCAGGCGGCATACGATCCGTTTGCGGAGTATCTCGCGACCGTCGACTTCAAGGAGCCGGTCATCCCGGTCATCTGCAATACCGATGCCACGCCGCTTGATGTCGCGACGGTTCGTCAGCGTCTGGTCGATCACCTCACGCACCCGGTGCGCTTCCAGCAGAGCGTCGAGGCACTTCGCGAACAGGGTGCGAGCACCTTCATCGAGGTCGGCTTCGGCGGCGTGCTGAGCGGCTTGGTGCGACGCATCGACAAGGAAGCCACACGTGCTTGCGTGCAGGATAGACCGAGCTTCGAGGAGATCGAGGAATCGTGGAGGAAAAGCGATGAGTAACACCGATCAGGGCAGTCCCGTTGCCCTCGTTACCGGGTCAGGCCGTGGCATTGGCCTTGCCTGTGCACGAGCGCTTGCTGCCGATGGCCATGACGTTTGCCTTAACTGCTCGAGCGATTCGAGCTTCGAGCGCACGAATGCTGCCGCCGAGGAGATTGCCAGCGAGTACGGTGTGCGTACGCTGGCCGTTGTGGCCAACGTGGCAGATACGGAGGCCGCTAAGGCCCTCGTGGACCAGGCGGTTGCCGAGCTCGGTCACATCGACGTGCTCGTCAACAACGCGGGTATCACGCGTGACGGTCTCATCGCGCGCATGGGCGAGGATGACTTCGATGCCGTCATCGACGTGAACCTCAAGGGCACCTTCAACTGCTGCAAGGCTGCGTCCAAGTACATGATGAAGCAACGTAGCGGCGCCATCGTCAACATGAGCAGCATCGTGGGTATTGCGGGCAATGCGGGGCAGGCAAACTACGCCGCCTCGAAGGCCGGCGTCATCGGCCTTACCAAATCGCTTGCCAAAGAGCTCGCTCGTCGCAACATCAGGGTCAACGCGGTTGCCCCGGGCTTCATCGCGACCGACATGACGGATGCGCTCAACGACCAGCAGAAGGAAGCTATCACCTCCCAGATCGGTCTTGGCCGATTGGGCGAGGCAGACGACGTGGCCGCTCTCGTGGCGTTTCTCGCGAGTCCCGCAGCTTCCTACATCACCGGACAGGTAATCAGCATCGATGGAGGACTTTCCCTATGAGCATGACAAACGAGAACATGAACCTTCGTCGTCCGGACGGCACGCAACGCGTCGTCATCACGGGCATGGGTGCCGTTACGCCGGCAGGTGTTGGCGTGGATGCGTTGTGGGACGCCGTCATGGGCAAGCAATGCTGCATCGCGCCCATCGAACGTTTCGACACATCTGAATATGAGGTGCACAACGCCGGTGAGGTGCGTGGCTTCGATGCTACCGAACATGGTCTCTCCAAGAAGGAGGCGCGCCGCTTCGAGCGCTTCGTCCAGTACGCCATGGTCGCAGCTGACGAGGCGATGGCCCAGGCGGGCCTGAACATGGACGATGTCGATTCGACGCGTGTGGCCATTGCGTTTGGTACGGGCATCGGCGGTATCGACGAGCTGCAAAAGGGCTTCGAGACGCTGAGCGAGAAGGGTCCCAAGCGTGTGAGCCCGCTGTTCGTCCCCACCATGATCGGCAACATTGCCGCCGGCAACCTCGCCATTCGCTATGGCATTCACGGGGCGTGCATCAACGTGGTCACTGCCTGTGCGACTGGAGCGCATAACATCGGCGAGGCTGTTCGCGCCATCCGCCACGGCTATGCCGATGCCGCGCTTGTCGGAGGATCCGAGGAATCGGTATCGCCCATCTGCATCGCCGGGTTCACCAACCTCGGCGCGCTTTCCAGGGCCGAAGATCCCACCCAGGCATCACTTCCCTTCGACGTGCGACGCAAGGGCTTTGTCGCCGGCGAAGGTGCCGGTGCGCTCGTCATAGAATCACTTGAGCATGCGCTCAAGCGTGGCGCCACGCCCATCGCCGAGATCACCGGATATGGTTCGACCGGCGATGCCTACCACATGACCGCGCCCGATCCCGAAGGTGCGGGCATCGTGCGCTCCATGCGCCAGGCGCTCGAGGAGGGCGGCTTCACGCCCGCCGACATCGGGCACGTCAACGCTCATGGCACGGGTACGCCTGCCAATGACAAGACCGAGTCTATCGCCCTGTACGCGCTGTGCGATGACGATGAGCTTGCCGCGGGCATTCCGGTGACGTCCATCAAGGGCACGACGGGCCACACGCTCGGCGCGGCCGGCGCGGTCGAAGCCATCGTCTGTGCGCTTTCGGTTGCCCGCGACTGTGTCCCGCCGACAGCGGGGTTTGCCGAGGCCGATCCCGAGTGCGACGTCAATGTCGTGACCGAGGCCCTGACGGACGTTCCGCAGAAGGTCGCCCTCTCCAACTCGCTTGGCTTTGGCGGCCACAACGCGACGCTCGCATTCAGTCCCTACGAATGAGACAGTTGCTTAGAGACACTCTCTCACTTTGACGAAAGGAACGTACGCATGGAAATCAGCTATCCCGTGGGACGCGACGTCATCGAGGCAGTGCTGCCCCATCGCGATCCCTTCGTGTGGGTGAGTCGCGTGCTCGAATGCGAACCCGGCGTCTCCGTCAAGGCCGAGCTCGACGTGTCGCCTGACCTGCCGCTCTTCGAGGGTCACTTCCCCGATTATCCCGTGTTGCCCGGCGTCATCATCATGGAAGCGCTGGCCCAGGCGGCATCGTTTTCCATCCTGGTCGCGCGCGAGGCGGAAGGCGCGCTCGGCTTCTTCGCGGGCATCGACAATGCCAAGTTCCGCAATCAGGTCCGCCCCGGGGACACGCTGACCCTCGAGGCGACCATCGTGAAGTCATCGCGTCGTTTGTGCGTCGCCGAGGTCAAGGCCTCTGTCGGCGACACGGTATGCGCGACCGCAACCCAGAAATACGTGTTAGCTCCCGCCGCATAGCGCGGATAGCAGATTCGCATAACGGAGTACCAGCGTGAAAGAACAAGCTAGCAAGGTCATGACCGATCACGGCGTCGATGTCGTGTATCGCCTCGACAGGATCGCTCTCGAAATCGCCTCGAAGATGCACGAGCAGGGGCTGCTCCACGTGTCCGGTTCCGCAGATGGGGACGATGGCCTTTCCATGAACGGGCCGTCCGCCCTGGTCATGGTGCAAGGCAAGACGGCCAGGCAGGCCCACAACGCCGTCAACGAGGCCGGTATCGCAAGCGTCATGCCCCTCACGGGTGACTGGCGCCTCGACAGCAACCCGCGTTTCGCCTACGCAACCGTCGAGCTGGGCAGCAAGCCTACGCGAAAGCTGTTCACGAACGCCCACGCTGTCTTGAGGGCAGCCGAGGACGCTCAGGTGCAGTGCATCTTGCTTGGTACCGAATCGCTCGCGCTTGCCGAGGACAATCGCTTTCTGCGGCGCGCCGCCGATGCGGGCCTGCGCGTCTTCAAGACACTCGACATCGACACGACCTTCGAGAACTGGGTGGAATGCGAGCCTTCGAATGACGAGGAAGCTCCTCGGCCCACGAAGTGGCGTACCTGCCATGCATGCAAGCTCACCTTCGACAATGCCGAGTTCAGCGAGAACGGGTACACATGCCCATCATGCGGCACGCTTGCGCGTCTCACGTCCGACGAGCGCATCGAGCTCATCGTGGACGAGGGAACCTTCGAGGAGTGGGATACCGATATCGAGGATGTCGATCCACTCGAGTTTCCCGGCTATGCCGAGAAGATCGCATCGTATCGCGAGAAAACCGGCAAGCACGAGGCCGTTCGTACCGGCAAGGGCATGCTCGGTGATTTGCCCGTGGCCTTCGGCTTCATGGAGTCCGAGTTTCTCATGGGCTCGATGGGTTCCGTCGTGGGCGAGAAGGTGAGTCGCCTGTTCGACCGTGCCACCGAGGAAGGTCTGCCGGTCATCATCTTCTGCGCGTCGGGTGGCGCCCGCATGCAGGAGGGCCTGGCCTCGCTCATGCAGATGGCCAAGACCGCATGCGCCGTGGAACGCCATGACCGCGCCGGCCTGCTCTACATCTCCGTGCTCACCGATCCGACTACCGGTGGGGTCACGGCATCGTTCGCCATGCTCGGCGACATGATTTTGGCCGAACCCGGCGCCCTCATCGGCTTTGCCGGGCAGCGCGTCATCCGCGATACCATCAAGCAGGACCTTCCCGAGGGCTTCCAGACGGCGGAGTTCGCCCTCGAGCATGGCCTCATCGATGCCATCGTGGAGAGGGAGGACCTGCGCCACGTGCTCAAGGCTGGCGTTGCATTCCATCGTCCGTGGCGCGGGAATGACCATAACGCCCTGTTCGGTGCGTTCAAGAGCGATTCCCTCGAAGATGATGATGCGGCGAAATCCGGCGGAGCTGCGCGCAAGTGGATAGGCGACCAGATTGACCGCCTTCCCTTCGTCGAGAGCATCAGAAAGGGTGCCGAAGCGGGCATGGACAAGGTGAACCAGCGCTTTCGCGGCAGACGCGATGATACCGAGACTGAGCTTCCGACAGATGCCGAGCCCGGTAGCGCATGGGAGAGCGTCCAGATTGCCCGCAACGTGCACCGTCCCACGGCAAGTTCCTACGTCAAGGTGCTTTCGCCATCGTTCCTCGAATTGCATGGGGATCGCGAGTTTGCCGACGATAAGGCCATTGTCGCCGGTCTCGGTCGTATCAACGGGCGGCCCGTCACCATCATCGCGCAGGAGAAGGGCTCTACCCTCAAGGAGCGCATCAAGCGCAACTTCGGTTGTCCTCAACCCGAAGGTTATCGCAAGACGGCGCGCCTCATGCGTCAGGCCGAGAAGTTCAACCGTCCCATCGTTTGTCTGGTCGACACGCAGGGAGCATTCTGCGGCATGGAAGCCGAGGAGCGAGGTCAGGGCAACGCCATAGCCGAGAATCTCGAGCTCATGGCCGGCCTGCGCGTGCCAATCGTGAGCGTGTTGCTCGGCGAGGGCGGATCGGGCGGTGCGCTCGCGCTCGCGCTCGCCAACCGTGTGGCGATGCAGCAGCACGCCGTGTACTCGGTGCTATCACCTGAGGGCTTCGCCTCGATTCTGTGGAAGGACGGGTCTCGTGCATCCGAGGCTGCCGGGATTATGGGCATGAGCGCCGGCGATGCGTTCGAGCTCGGTGTTGTCGATGCCGTGCTGCCCGAAGGCGAGGGGGCCGCGCACGAAAACCCCGAGCAGGCCGCCGACGTCGTCTTCGCCTACGTGAACGAGACTCTCGAGGAGCTGAGCGCCCTCACCCCTGACGAGCTTCTCGCCCAGCGCCAATCCCGCTTCGCCCGTTTCTAGCTCTCTCGTCGCTCCGCTAGCAGCAAATCCACCATGCGCCCGTAGCTCTGCGTGCCATCGACCTGGTCGTTGGCCTTCAGGTATGCATCGTTTGCCTGCTGCGCAAACGTGCGAAACGGGGTCTCGTATCTGGCCCAGAACTCCATGCTTTCCACGCGGTCGGCTCGCACCTCATCCGAGAGCTGCGCGGACACAGCGCGTGCGGCGTCCCCGTCGGTTCGCGCCAGCGCCGAGAGCGCATACGAGTACGCGAGCGAGTACCCGCTGTAGCGGATGAGCGCATCCCCGCTCTGCTTGCACGCAAGATACGCGATGAAGTTCGCCTCGTCCTCGCGCATGTACCCGCATTGATGCGCGAGCTCGTGGGCCATGGTCGCCGGAATCGTATAGAAAGGCGGCAGTGTGTTGACATTGCTCTCCACCGTGAACGCGAAGTACATGCCCGTTATGTCTCCATACGACATGAGCTGCGAGAACAACGTGACGGGTTTGGGGCGCGAATAGATGGGGCGCTCGAGCGTGGGGTATTGCCCGGCGATCGTCTTCATCTCGTCGACGCTACGCACGGCGTATCCCGCAAAGCCTCCTCGTTCGTCGATATGTGCCTGTATGCCATCGCCAAGTTCCGCCCGGGTGGTGTTGAGCTCGGTCACAAGATCGTTGCATAGGTCGGTGAGCTCCTGCGTTGTGGATTCCCTGACCTCGAAGCCCTCGTTTTGCGCGAACGTGTGGCGATAGTAGTTGAGTCCGCACAACATGGCGTACAGGAAGAAGGCGATGGAGATGATGCCGAGGGCGCTCGTGATGAGACGATAGAGATAGCGCAAGCGCTCGCCGCGGCGCGTAATGATACGCATGATGTAATGCACGATCATGCATATGACAAGGATAACAGCTACAATGACGACCCATTGCGCCATGGAGAAGCCAACGAGCGATGGCAGGTATCCCCATACGCTCGAAATCCACGGATAGGCGCCGCGACTGAAGAGCTCCTCGCATGCGTCAGGATTCGAACGCGCGAGCATGGTGAGTACAAGCGCGACAACGCCTGGCACGAGCAGCCACAGGCGTCTGAGGTCTCGAAGCCATGCGGCCCTAGCCGCTTTCTTCCGCGATATTCTCTCGCTCGTCTGCTCCATGACCCCATCATAGCGAATCGAGGTGACGATATCTCCCATCACCCAAAGGGGCTTCGCATTTGCGCGAAGTCCCATGTAAGAAAATTGCGATTATGTGAGACTAATTCAGCGGCGACGAATGAAATTTTCGATTGTGTGAGGCGCGAGATTTAGAAGTGCCGGTTTTTTGCGATTGTGTGAGGCCGGTATGTCCTTTTGCTTCACACAATCGCAAATTGTCTGCATAGGCTTTCGATGCACTACACACAATCGAAAAAAATGTGCACGCCACTCTCTAAAGCGCTGCGATGATTGCATCGACGCTGTCTTTGGCATCTCCTAGCAGCATGTCGGTGTTCTCGTTGTAGAACAGCGGGTTGTCCACGCCGGAGTATCCAGCTGAACCCATCTTGCGCTTGGAGACGATGACCTTGCCGGCCTCCCAGACGTGCAGTACCGGCATGCCGGCGATGGGGCTGCCCGGCTCGGTTGCGGCCGACGGATTCACGGTATCGTTCGCGCCGATGACAAGCACCACGTCTACGTCACCAAAGTCGTCGTTGATCTCGTCCATCTCATAGACCGCATCGTAGGGTACCTTGGCCTCGGCAAGCAGCACGTTCATGTGGCCGGGCATGCGTCCGGCGACCGGGTGGATGCCGAACTTCACGTCCACGCCGCGTTCGATGAGCTTGCGGGTGAGGTCTGCCACGGGGAACTGCGCCTGGGCCACGGCCATGCCATAACCGGGCGTGACGACGACGCTCTTGGCGTTGCGCAGCAGCTCGGCGACTTCCTCGGGAGTCGTCTCGGTGTGCTCTCCACCTTGCGACGTGGCACTGCCCGAAGATGCGGCGGCCGTAGAGCCAAAGCCGCCCAGGATGACCGACACGAACGAGCGGTTCATGCCCTGGCACATGATCCACGACAGATAGGCGCCCGACGATCCGACGAGCGCGCCGGTGATGATGAGCAGGTCATTGCCGAGCGTGAGGCCGACCATTGCGGCAGCCCAGCCCGAGTACGAGTTGAGCATCGAGATGACGACGGGCATGTCGCCACCACCGATGGCCATGACCAGGTGCAATCCGAGCACGAGCGATACAGCGGTCAGGATGCCGAGCGGCAGCAAGCCCGCATCGACGCCTTCGGTGTTGGCGAACCACACGATGAGGGCAATCGAGGCAATGACCATGATGAGATTGAGGATGTTACGGCCGGGCAGTGTGAGGGGCTTGCCCGAGATGCGCGCGGCAAGTTTGAGGTAGGCGATAATCGACCCGGTGAAGGTGACCGCGCCGATGAAGACAGCAAGACCGGTCTCTGCCATATGGAAGGCGTTTTCCGCACCGCCCGCCAGGTTACCCGGCGTCGTGAAGAACGAGCCAAATGCCACGAGCACGGCTGCCGCACCCACGAACGAGTGCAACATCGCAACGAGCTGCGGCATTGCCGTCATCTGTACGGTTTTGGCGCGCCAAATGCCGATGATGGCGCCAATGATGATGGCGGCGGTCATGAAGCCGATGACGGGACCGAGGGGCTGCGTGGACGAGACGAGCGTCACGAGAATGACGGCGACAAGAGCCAAAACCATGCCCGCGATGCCGAAGAAGTTGCCGCGCTGAGCGGTCTTCTGTTTGGAAAGCCCCGCAAGTGCGAGGATGAAGAGGAGCGCCGCGACAAGATATGCGAGGGACTCGAAATGCGCGAGAGCGTCGAGAATCGTGGAGTTCATCGCTAATCAGAGCTCCTCTCGAACATCTTGAGCATTCGGTGCGTCACCAGAAAGCCGCCGAAGATGTTGATGGAGGCCACCGCCATGGCAATGAACGCCAGTACGGTGACCACGAGGTTTGATGAGCTGATGAGCAAGATCGCGCCCACGATGATGATGCCCGAAATTGCGTTGGTCACCGACATGAGCGGGGTGTGCAGCGTGTGCGATACGCCGCCGATCACGTAGAAGCCCACGACGATGGCGAGCTCGAGCACGACGAAGTGAGAGGTCATGGAAGGCGGCGCGAGCATGACCACGACCGCGCCAAGCAGCACCGCGGCAACTTTCCACCACCACTTGGCGAATGCCGATTTCTTCTTGGGCTCCTCGACCGGCATCGCCTCAGCCGGCGCCTCCTCCTTCTTGGGGGCGGCCGAAACGCTGACCGCGGGTGGCGGCCACATGCCCGTGCCGTCGAGGGTGACGGTGATGCCGCGAATGACCTCGTCGTCCTCGTCGAGGACGAGCACACCGTCCTTGCCTGGGGTTGCGAGCTTGAAGAAGTTCACGATGTTCTGGCCGAAGAGCTGCGAAGCCTGCCCTGGCAGACGCCCCGGCAAGTCGGTGTAGCCGATGATGGTCACACCATTATCGGTGATGATGACCTCACCTGGTTTGGACAGCGCGCAGTTGCCGCCCAGAGGGCTTGCGCCCATGTCGACAACAACGCTACCGGGCTTCATGCCGGCGACGGCTTCCTCGGTGAGCAACAGCGGAGCAGGGCGTCCCGGCACCTGTGCGGTCGTGATGACGATGTCGTTCTTGCCCGCCTGTTCCTCGTAGACCTTGAGAACGCGCGCCTGCTCGTCCTCGTCGAGGGCCTTGGCATAGCCGTCCGAGCTTTCCTGCTTGACGGGAATCTCGACGAAGGTCGCACCGAGCGACTCGACCTGGTCGGCCACTTCGGCACGCACGTCGGTGGCCGATACTTCGGCGCCCATGGAGCTTGCCGTGCCGATGGCCGCAAGACCCGCGACGCCAACGCCGATGACATAGACGCGAGCCGGAGGCATCTTGCCCGCGGCGGTCACCTGGCCGGTGAACAGGCGGCCGAAGACGTTGGCGGCCTCGATGACCGCGCGATAGCCGCCCACGTTGGCCATCGACGAGCGTACGTCGAGGGATTGAGAGCGTGACAGACGCGGCACCATGTCCATCGCAAGTGCCGTGATGCCCATCTCCTCGAACTTGGCGATGTCTTCCGAATGCGCCCCCGGATTCATGCGCGCGATGAGCGTAGCCCCACGCTTGATGAGCGCGAGTTCGGAATCTGGCGGCGTGTCCAGGCACACGACGATGTCGGCACCCCACGCCTCCTCGTGCTCGACGACTCGCGCGCCCGCCTGCTCGTATGCGTCATCGAAGTAGCTCGCCTTCTCGCCGGCGCCGGACTCGACGACGACCTCATAGCCGAGCTTGATGAGCTTCTTGACGCTATCGGGCGTACCGGCCACGAGCGTCTGCTCGGGATTCGGTTCCCGAGGTATGCCTATGAGCATCTTTCCTCCCCATCGTGAAAAAGCCCGTTATATATACAAATGCGTATGGTAATGCATGCGTGCGCACATATATATACCGAATGTGGGTGATGGGAAAATTCGGTCATGGGGTATGACCTCGTTCCCGGAGTACGATTCGCATCTCTCTTGCGTTTGCGTCCAGCTCGGGTAGTATTCGCTTTCAAGGCAAGTATCGAGTGAGACGGATGTGCCTGTCCAATCTGTCTCACTTGGCGGGAGGACGTCATGAGCAGGAAGATCGCCATATTCGATACCACGCTGCGCGACGGCGAGCAGTCTCCGGGCGCGAGCATGAACGCCCAGGAGAAGCTCGTCATCACGCGTCAGCTCCTGCGCCTCAACGTTGATGTCATCGAGGCGGGCTTTCCCGTGTCGAGCCCTGGTGACTTCAAGTCCGTGCAGGATATCGCCATCCTTGCCGGTGACCAGTGTATCGTCGCCGGGCTCACGCGCGCCATCGAGCGTGATATCGACGTGTGCGCCGAGGCGCTCGAGGTCGCAGCGCGCCCGCGCATCCACACGGGTATCGGCGTGTCACCCGAGCACCTCAAGTACAAGTTCAAGGGGATGACCCTCGACGAGGCCATCGACCAGGGCGTTGCGGCAGTGCGCCATGCGCGCAAGTACGTTGACGACGTCGAGTTCTACGCTGAGGATGCCGGTCGCGCCCCTTACGAGGACCTCGCCCGGATGCTCGAAGCGGTCATCAGGGCCGGCGCGACGGTCGTGAACATCCCCGATACCACGGGCTTCAGCGTGCCGTGGGAGTTCGGTCAGCGCATCCGCTATCTCATGGAGCACGTTGCGGGCATCGAAGACGTCTGCGTCTCGGTGCATTGCCACAACGACCTGGGCATGGCGACGGCGCTTTCGCTTGCGGGCGTGATAAACGGCGCCACGCAGGTCGAGTGCACCATCAACGGCCTGGGCGAGCGAGCGGGCAATACCGCCATGGAGGAAGTCGTCATGGCGATCAAGATGCATGAGGACGAGCTCGATGCGCATACCGATATCAACACGGTCGAATTTGCGCATGCAAGCCGTCTCGTCTCGTCTATCACCGGTATCAACGTGCAGCCCAACAAGGCAGTGGTCGGCGCGAACGCCTTCGCGCACAGTTCGGGCATACACCAGGATGGCGTCATCAAGAACCGTACCACCTACGAGATCATCGCACCCGAGGACGTGGGCGTTTCGGGAAGTCAGATAGTGCTCACCGCACGTAGCGGGCATGCCGCATTGCGTAAGCGTCTCGAGGACCTGGGCTACGCCGGCATTCCCGATGACAAGTTCGAGCAGGTTCATGCCGCCTTCCTCGAGCTGGCAGACAGCAAAAAAGAGATATATGACGATGACCTGCACTCGCTCATGGGCGAGCAGGACCGCAACGAAAACGCCATCTACCGTCTCGATGCCGTCCAGATTTCCTGTGGCCAGCCGCTTGTGTCGACGGCCACGGTGACCATCACCGACGAGAACGGCGAAGTGCACACCGCGTGCGAGATCGGATCGGGTCCCATCGATGCGATGTATTCGGCGATCAACAAGGTCGTGCAGGCCGAAAACGACCTCATGGAATACTCGGTCAACGCCGTGACGCGTGGCATTGACGCTCTTGGTGAGGTGACCGTGCGCATCATGGATCGCGATGGCACGATTTTCATCGGCCGCGGTAGCGATCGCGACATTACCGTGAGCTCGGGCAAGGCCTACGTCAACGCCCTCAACCGCATGATCGACCAGCATCGTCGCAACATGCAGCGTGCCGAAAGCGGTTCCGACGCCCCTGCCCACATCTAGAGGTTGGGACAGTTTGGTCTGACCGATCCGTCCCATTTTGCCGCTCAAGAAAGTTCGCAAATCCGTTTATAAGTGGAAAACCCGGCGTTTCCCCCTTGCAGGGGCACCTGCGTCTCCACATGCCCTGTTAACGCGTTCAAATGAGAAAAACCATGTCTCACCAAACGGGTATGGTGTGACCCCCGAGAGGACCACGAGACAGAAAGACGCGTGCGCACCCATGCCAGAGCTTGCCTACACATCGAATGCCAGCAACCCCGTCGAGCGCATCATGCCGCAAGACATCGATGCGGAGAAGGCGGTGCTCGCCGCCATGCTTCTCGGCCAGGATACCGAGGTCGTCGAGGAAGCGCTCATGAAGCTCTCGGCCAAGGAGTTCTACCGCCCCGCGCATCGCAAGATCTTCGAGGCAATGGAGGAGCTCTACAACAAGAACGCCCCCATCGATCAGCTTTCCCTGGCAGACCGCCTCAAAACACGTGGTGACCTCGATGCCGTGGGCGGCAAGCCCTATATCGTCGAGCTCGGCAACAACACCTACGCACTCGCCAACTGGGCCCACCATGCTGACATCGTCAAACGCGCGGCAATGTTGCGTGACCTCATCGGCGCGTCCGTTCGCATCACCGCATTGGGTTACGACGCCCCCGATGATCTCGATGAAGTCGTCGAAACCTCCGAGAAGCTCCTCTTCGACGTCACCAACAAGCGCGTCGCCACCAACTTCAAGTCGATGGAGTCGCTCGTCGTCGAGACCTTCAACGAGCTCCAGGAACTCGCCAACACCAAGAGCCGCTACAACGGCGTGCGCACCGGCTTCAAGGATCTCGATGACCTCTTCGGCGGCTTGCGCGGTGGCGACCTGGTCATCCTCGCCGCACGTCCGTCCGTCGGCAAGACCGCGCTCGCGCTCAACATCGCGAGCCGCGCCGCCCAGCTCGGCACCTCGGTCGCGTTCTTCTCGCTCGAGATGTCGGCCACCCAGCTCGTCCAGCGCGTGCTCTCGACCGAGACGCGCATCAACTCCAAGAAGATGCAGACCGGTCAGATGAGCGCCCAGGACTGGGTCACGCTTGTTAACGCGTCCGACACGCTGTCCAAGCTCCAATTGTGGGTGGATGACACCCCCAGTGCCTCGATTCTCGAAGTACGCGCCAAGGCACGCCGCCAACTGCGCGGGGTCGAGCCGCAAAAGGGTCTCATCATCGTCGACTACCTGCAGCTCATGCAGCCGCAAAACACGCGCACCGAGTCGCGCCAGGTCGAAATCGCCGAGATTTCCCGTGGCCTCAAGATTCTCGCAAAGGAAATGGACATGCCCATCATCGCGCTCTCGCAGCTCTCCCGTGCGGTCGAGTCACGTCAGGGCAAGCGCCCCATTCTCTCCGACTTGCGCGAATCCGGTGCCATCGAGCAAGACGCCGATATCGTCATGTTCCTCGATCGCTCGCTATCAGAGAAAGAGGCCGAGCAGGAGGATCGTCCGGCGCTCAACACGGCAGACGTCATCGTCGCCAAGCATCGCAACGGCCCCACCGGCGTCGTGAGCCTGGCGTTCCAGAGCGAGTTCACGCGCTTCGACAATCTCGCCCGTCACGAGGACAACAGATACTAGAGCGACTTCGCATTCCCATTCGTGCCCGTATGGCCCCTCATATTCGATACAATGATGTTTCGCGCGCGAACGCGCTGAGCCTCTCATAAAGGAGAACCACATGTCGGGCACCATATTAGTAGGCACTCAATGGGGCGACGAGGGAAAGGGCAAGGTCACGGACCTGCTCGCTTCCGGTTACGATTACGTCGTTCGCTTCCAGGGCGGCAATAACGCTGGCCACACCGTCATCTACGGGGATACCAAGCTCGCCTTGCACCTCATTCCGTCGGGCATCATGTACGAGAGCGTGACGCCGCTCATCGGCAACGGATGCGTCATCGATCCCGAGGTGCTTTGCGGCGAGATGAAGGGTCTCGAGGAAAAGGGCATTTCCACGGAGCGGCTTCTCATCAGCAGCAACGCCCATGTCATCATGCCCTATCATCGCGTCCTCGACGGGGCCACCGAAGCGCGCCTGGGTGCGAACAAGATCGGCACGACCAAGCGCGGCATCGGCCCGTGTTACCAGGATAAGTACGCGCGTATCGGCATTCGCATCCAGGACCTGCTCGACAAGAAGATCTTGCACGAGAAGCTCGAGACGGCACTCGCCATCAAGAACGACATACTCCAAAATGTCTACGATATGCCCACTTTCACGGCCGATGGCATCATGGACGAATATCTGGGCTATGCAGACATGATCCGCGAGCATGTCGTCGATGCAAGCCAGCTGCTCAACGCCGAGCTTCGCGCAGGCAAGTCCGTGCTCTTCGAGGGCGCCCAGGCGACCCAGCTCGACATCGACCACGGCACCTATCCCTTCGTCACCTCGAGCAACTGCACCGCTGGTGGTGCCATGACGGGCACCGGCGTGGGCCCCACGCGTATCGACCGGGTGCTCGGCATCGCCAAGGCGTACATGACCCGTGTCGGCAGCGGTCCGTTTCCCACCGAGCTCTTCGACGAGTACGGCAAGACCCTGGGCGAAGCCGGCCATGAGGTGGGCGTCACCACCGGGCGCAAGCGCCGCTGCGGCTGGTACGATGCCGTCATCATCCGCTACGCGGCCGACGTCAACGGCCTCACCGACATCGCGCTCACCAAGCTCGACGTGCTTGGCGCCGTCGACAAGATCCAGATCTGCACGGCCTACGAAGCGGACGGCGTCATCTACGATAACGTGCCCACAAACCAGACGGCATTCCATCATGCCAAGCCCATTTACGAGGAGATGCCCAGTTGGCAATGTGACATTTCCGGCTGCCGCACCTACGAGGAGCTTCCCCAGGAGGCCCGCGATTACGTCGAGCGCCTTGAGGAGCTCGCAGGCGTTCCCATCAGCATCGTCACGGTCGGCCCCGACCGCGACCAGACCATCATGAGAGGATGGAACTAGCATGAACATTCTGCTTCTGGGCAGCGGTGGCCGCGAGTGCGCCATCGCCACGGCGCTCGTCGAGTCACCCAAGTGCGACCGGCTTTTCATCGCTCCCGGCAACGGAGGCACGGCCGAACTCGGCACCAACGTCGCGCTCGACATCGAGGATGGTCGGGCCGTCGTCGACTTCGCCCGCGAGAATGACTGCGAACTCGTGGTCATCGGCCCGGAGGCTCCGCTCGTCGCCGGCGTCGCCGACGTCGTGCGCGATGCCGGCATCGACTGCTTTGGTCCCGGTGCAGCCGGCGCCCGCGTCGAGGGGTCCAAGGACTTCTCCAAGCGTCTCATGATGAAGTACGATTTGCCCACGGCGGCATACGGCACCTTCACGGACTGTGACTCGGCGCTTGCCTACCTTAACGAGCAAGGTGCGCCCATCGTCGTCAAGGCCGACGGTCTGGCGGCTGGCAAGGGCGTAACGGTCGCGCTTACCAAGGAGGAAGCTGACGAGGCCATTTGCGAGTGCTTTGACGGACGCTTTGGCGAGGCGGGCTCCACGGTCGTCCTCGAGGAGATGATGACCGGCCCCGAATGCTCGATGCTCGCGTTCACCGATGGCGTCACCATGATTCCCATGGCGCCCTCCCAGGATCACAAGCGCGCCTACGAAAACGACGAAGGCCCCAACACGGGCGGCATGGGCGTGTACTCGCCGGTTCCCATCGTCACCGACGAGGAGCATGCGACCATGGTCGACATCATGGAGCGCGCCGTCGCCGGCTTGCGCGAAGAGGGCATCGATTATCGTGGCGTCTTGTACGGTGGTTTCATGCTTACGCCACAGGGCCCCAAGCTGCTCGAGTTCAACGCGCGCTTCGGCGACCCCGAAACGCAGGTCGTCCTGCCGCGTCTCGAGACCGACCTGGTCGATGTCATGGTCGCGACGGCCCAGAGGCGTCTGAGCGAAATCGAGCTCTCCTGGCGTCCCGAGTGGGCCGTGAGCGTCGTGCTCGCAAGCGAGGGCTATCCTGGCGATTACGCAAAGGGCTTCGAGATTACCGGCATCGACGAGGCCAACGCGCTGCCGGGCGTTCACGTTTACCATGCCGGCACCAAAGTCGAGGACGGTAAGGTCTACACCAACGGAGGTCGTGTCCTCAACGTCACCGCGCTCGGGGGCACCTTCGAGGAAGCCCGTGATCGCGCTTACGAGGCATGCGACCTCATCGATTGGGATGGCAAGTTCATGCGTCGCGACATCGGCGCCCGTGCCATGAGGGGCCGCAGCGCATGGGAGAGCTGATAGAGCACTTCGAGGATCCCTCGATCAGCGAGAGGATTCTCAGCTCGACGCGCAGTTTCGAAGGTCGCCTGCTCAAAGTTGACTCCGTCGACATCGAACTGCCCAACGGGCACAGGACCACCCACGAGGTGGTCAGGCATCCGGGTGCCGTGTGCGTCGTGGCTCTCGATGACCAGGGTCGTGTGCTTGTCGTGCGCCAGTATCGTACGGCGCTCGAACGAGTGACCGTCGAGGTTCCGGCGGGCAAGCTCGATCCGGGAGAGGATCCCGAGGACGCCGTGCGCCGCGAGCTCGCGGAGGAGACCGGTTACGTTGCCGGAGAGATTCGCCGCCTTGCGTCCATTGCCGTCGCAGTTGGCTATAGCGATGAGATCATCCACCTCTATCTGGCAACCGATTTAGAGCCCGGCCCGGCTCACCCAGACGAAGACGAGTTCATCGCAGCCGAATGGGTTGGCGTCGAATCGCTCATCGATTCCGTCCTCGATGGCCGCATCGAGGATTCCAAAACCGTTATCGCGGCGCTCATCTGCGATGCGCTGCGCCGCAGAGTGTGAGGGAGAAACATCATGTCCAACGATAAGCCGCTGGTGGGAATCATTCTCGGGTCCAAGTCGGATGCCCCTGACTTCGAAGGCTGCAAGGAGATGCTCGAGAAGTTCGGTGTGCCCTACGAGTTTGTCATTCACTCAGCCCATCGAAATCCCGATGACGTGCGTGAATGGGCCGTTAGCGCCGAGTCTCGTGGTCTCAGGGTCATCATCGCCGGCGCCGGCAAGGCGGCCGCACTCGGTGGTGTGGTTGCGTCGCATACACCGCTGCCCGTCATTGCCGTTCCCATGAAGACGAGCGACCTGGGCGGCATGGACTCTCTGCTCTCGACGGTGCAAATGCCCACGGGCGTGCCCTTGGCCTGCGTTGCCATCAATGGCACCAAGAACGCGGCGATTTTGGCAACCCAGATCCTGGGCACCGCGATACCCGAGTACCGCGATGCCATTGTCGCGTACAAGCGGGAGCTTGCCGGAGCGTAAAGGTCGGTAACGTCTTCACATCCCCTTCACAAATCGTTCGCCTCCTGGCGCTCGCTCCATAGAAAAACACTGCCAACCCCGTTGACATTCACAGCCCCTACACATTTCCTTGCGCTTTTGGCGAAGGTTCGGCTAGGGTCTTGGACCGTTGCAACGCAAAACGAAGCACGATGAAACGACGAACGTGGAAAGAACCATGAAACAAAACGTAGCAAGAACGCTGGCTGCATTCGGGATGACGGGTGCGCTTGTACTCGGCTTTGGCGCACCCGCCCTTGCGGCCGATTCCGGCATGACGCTGAACGACTACGTGGTCAGTGCCGTGTCCCGTACGCTCGATGACGTCACCCTCGCGGCGGGAGGGGCCCTCGATGCCGAGAGCTATCTCGTCAAGCTCGACGAGTCCGTCGAGTGGACGACCTGCGGTGTCAGCACCTACGGCATCGGCGATGGCCTCATGGGGTCGGGATGCTCGGACGGTACCATCGTGACCGAGGAGTCCATGGGCGTGGCGCACAAGACGCTGCCCTTGGGCACCCAGATCCAGATCGTCTACGACGGTACGGTCGTGAACGCGACCGTGCACGATCGCGGCCCCTTCGTTGCGGGTCGTGACCTCGACTTGCAGCCCGCCGTCGCCCGGGCGCTCGGCTTCGACGGCGTGGGCATGGTCCAATATCGCGTCGTGGGCTAGCCCGATCATGGAACCGATCGAAATCCGACGCATGCGCGTGCGCAGCGGCGCACTCGACCTCGAGGTCGGTTTGGCGCTCGACACGCTGCATGTGGATGCTGGCCAGGCCGAGCGCATTCTCGGCCTGCTGCCCAATCTCGCGCGCCATGTCTGCGTAAACGGGAGGAGCGGTGGCTGCTTTGGTGACGAGATCGTGGGCACCGAGCTTGCGCATCTGCTCGAGCACGTCATCATCGAGCTGCAAGGTAAGGCATCACCGCGGGCGCGCGAGCTCGCCGGGCACACGTCGTGGCTCGAGGAACTCAGCGTCACCGCTCCGCGCGGCTACGCGCTCATGCGCACGACTGTATCCTTCGCCAACGACTTCGTCGCGCTCGGGGCGATGAACTGCGCGCTCGAGATCATCGACTGGTCGCTCGACCCGGACTCGCGCGAGGCTCCCGACGTCGACGGGATGATTGCCCTCCTTGCCGCGATGTAGGTGCAACTCTATACTTTTCCCAGAAGCGTTATCTGCGTTCTGAGGAGGTCACCATGCACTGCGAACAGAAGCTCGCCGACGGCCTGTTTTGGATTGGCGGAGACGACAAGCGCCTCGGGCTCTTCGAAGGCTGCCATCCCGTGCCACACGGCATGTCCTATAACAACTACCTGTTGCTCGACGAGAAGGTCGTGCTCTTCGACACCATCGACCGTGCGGTCGAGGAGCGCTTCTTCGAGACGCTCGAGTACTTGCTCGATGGTCGCGAGATCGACTACATCATCGTCGATCATGTCGAGCCCGACCACAGCGCGACCCTTTCCGCGGTGGCAGATGCGCATCCGCGGGCAAAGCTCGTATGCACCAAGATCTGCAAGACGCTCATCGGGCAGTTCTTCGGGCCGGAGCTTGAGGCCCGTTGCATGGTCGTGGGCGATGGGGACTCGCTTTCGACCGGTGCGCATACGCTTGCGTTCGCGACGGCGACCATGGTCCATTGGCCCGAGGTCATGGTCACCTACGACGTGGAGGACAAGATCCTGTTCTCGGCCGACGCGTTTGGCGCCTTTGGCGGGCTGGATGGCAAGCTTTTCGACGACATGTACGATTTCGAGGAAGAGCTGCTCGACGAGACGCGTCGTTACTATGCCAACATCGTGGGCAAGTACGGTACGCAGGTCAACGAACTGCTCGACAAGGCCGATACCCTCGATATCAAGATGATCTGCCCGCTGCATGGTGTCATCATCCGCGACAACATCGATCTAATCAAGGAGAAGTACCGTACTTGGGCAAGCTACGAACCCGAGGACGAAGCCGTCGTCATCGCCTACGCCTCGGTATACGGTGGTACGCGTGACGTTGCCGAGAAGCTCGCGTTCAAGTTGAGCGATGCGGGCATTCACGATCTCGCGCTGTACGACCTTTCCGTGACCGACCCGAGCTACGTCCTGGCCGATGCCTTTCGCGCGAGCAACATCGTGCTGGCATCCGTCACCTTCAATGCGGACGTCTTTCCCAAGATGAAGGAACTTGTCGATTGCTTTGTCGACCACAACCTGCGCCGCCGGCGTTTCTCGTTCATCCAGAACGGGAGCTGGGGTCCCATCGCCGGCAAGAAGATGATGCAGGCGGTCGAGGGCATTCCCGAGCATGAGGTCATCGGCGAGCTGTTCACCATCAAGTCACGCATGACCGACGAGCAAGATGCCGAACTCGACAAGCTCGCACAGGCCATCGTCGACTCGATTCGCAATCCGGAAAAGCCCGTCATGGCTGACGTGCAACATGTCGCGCCTGAACCCACGCCCATCGTCGGCGCCGTCAAGCCGCGGGCGACTCCGCCGAGCAAGGAACCCGTGAGAACGACGGGCGGCATGCCCATCGCCCCGGGGATGGAGGGCAAGGTGCGGCCGCTCGACACGCCTGCGGGACCTGTCGAGGACGACGAGCCCGCGACAAAGGTCATCCAGATCTGGCGCTGCACCTTCTGCGGCTATCAGGCCGAGGTTCCCAAGGGCACCGATATGGACACGTTCGTGTGCCCCGTGTGCCTCAAGGTCGGTCCTGGCCAGTTCATCCTCGTGCGCGAGAAGATCGTCCCCGTCAGATGAGACAGTGTCTCTGAGCAACTGTCTCATTACTGGCTGGCTCTTGCAGATAATGAGACAAAAGAGCTCTGACGATGCCTGCCTCATTATTTGGACGTTCGATAAAATGCGGGTTTCTCCTCCCCATATGCATACGGGGGTGGTACTCTAACCATATTGTGTTTCCGCTTGAATACATTGATTGTCACCAGCAAACCCAGGAAGGGCGTGGTTATCATGAACAAGCCTCTCGTCTTCACTTTCGGAGCAGCCGTAGGCGCTGTTGCTGCCCTGCTTCTCTCGCCTAACTCCGGCGAGCGCAACCGCGAGATCGTCGCGGACAAGGTCGATTACTACACCTCTCATGGCGAGCAGGTCCTTCAGCAGACGGCAGACACCGTGCGCAGCAAAGTCCGCGGTGTGGCCGACACCGCCGGCAATGCCGATGCCGATGACATCCGCGAGAAGATCAACGAGGCGCGCGATCGCATCGCCGAGCAGATCACCCGCAACAGCACGGTTCCGAAGGATGTCGCCTCCGACGTTTCGGACGTCGCTCTCGACGCAGCCGCCGGCGTTTCCGAGGCTGCGGATACCGCGGCGGATGCCGCCGAAGCTGCGGCCAAAGCCGCAGCTGATGCCATCAAGTCGAAGTAACGCGCGTTTAGCTGCAGCGCAAATCGCATATGCCGTCTACTGACGATGCACATAAGCTGCACGTCTACGTGCGCAATTCCAAAGGCGATCCAAAGCGCTTCGGGCGCGTTCGCGCGACCGTCTTTCATCCAACCGAGCTACGTGCCATCGGGTTCGTGATCAAGCGCCCCGATGCGCTGCTCATGGTCAAGCGCAAGGAGCGCTTTGCGGCAATCGACCGCATCGAGTCTGTCGAGGGCGGCGTTTGCGTCGTCGATGCGGCGGATTCCTGGGATGCCGAGGCATGCAAGCGCCTTGGCGTCGACTACGACAGCTGCGTTATCTGGGAGTACATGCCCGTACGCACCGAATCCGGGCAGGAAATCGGGCTCGTCGGTAATGTCGTCTATGACGAGCACGATTATGCCGTCGAGCACATCGACATAGCATCCGGCTCCGCAAATCGCCTGCTGCTCGGCAGCTCGCTCATCCCACGCGCGAAGATCATCGGCTACCGCGATGGCGCCATTGTCGTCAAAGATGAGGAAGCCGACCTCGAAGAGACGGGTGGTGCCGCCGCCAAGGCCGGTGTTGCGTGGGCAAAGACCAAGCATGCCGCCGCGCAGGGAACGAAGAAGGCGGGCGACGCAATCAACGACGGCGCCTACAAAGCCGGCGAGACAATCGGCATCGTGCGTGACAAGGCGAGCAGGGCAGCCGAGGAGCACAAGGCCAGGAAACGCGAGGCCGAGGCAAACGGCGAATACACGGGTGTCGACAAGGCCGCAAACCTCTTGGGCAAGCAGCTGGGGCGCGCGTCGGGAATGTTCAAGGGTTTCAAGGACGAATTCGACAAGGCCTCTCGCGGCGATTAGGGGAAGGCACATGGCACGACGCAGGTCCCATAGAGGCTACGGCGCATCTCGCAGGTCGAGCGTCGGGCCCATTGGAACGATCGACATCCATGCACGTGGCTACGCCTTCTGCGATACCGACGAGGGGAGCTTCTTCGTCCCCCGCTCGGCGCTTGGCGGCGCCATGCCCGGCGACAAGGTGGAGCTTCGGGTGAGCTCGCGTGACGTGCCCGATGGAGGCAAGCGATCCGCCAAGGTCACACGCGTGGTGAGTCGCGCGACCGAATACCTCATCGGTACGCTCGAGATTAACGACCCTTTGGCCGTGGTCGTCGCACAGGATCCGCGCGTGCGGCACGACCTCTTCATTACCGATGGGCATACGGGCGGGGCCCATGACGGCGACGTCGTCTTGGCACGCATCACGAGCTATCCCGATCGTCGGCAGCCGATGCAGGGATATGTGGTCGAGGTGCTCGGTGCAGCGGATGCCCCGGGCATGGATGTCGACATCATCATCCACAACCTCGACCTTCCCACGAAGTTCAGTCCCCAGGCGCTCGAGCAGGCCGAAGGCATCGAGGTCGACGTGGAGGCGGCCCTTGCCGAGCCCGGTCGGCATGATCTGCGCATGCGCGACATCTTCACCATCGATCCAACCGATGCCAAGGACTTCGACGATGCCATCTCGCTTGACGAGGTTGATGGCATGTTGCGTCTGGGCGTGCATATCGCCGACGTCTCGAGCTATGTCGCCTGGGATAGTCATATCGACATATGCGCACGCGATCGTGCGACAAGCGTCTACCTTGTTGACCGGGTGTTGCCAATGCTGCCCGAGAAGCTCAGCAATGACGTCTGCTCGCTTAGACCGGGCGAAGATCGTCTGACCATGACCTGTGACATGTATCTCGATGCATCGGCGAATGTCAGACGCTACGAGATATACCCGAGCGTCATCTGCAGCAAGCGACGTTTCGATTACGATGAGGTGCAGGAGATCCTCGACGGGAAACGTGATGACCCGTATGCCACCAAGCTCGCGCGCTTCGATGCGCTTGCCAAGCGACTGCTCTCGCTGCGGCTGGCCCGTGGCGCGATTGACTTCGAGACGGTTGAGGCCAAGCCCGTCCTTGACGAGCGTGGCATGGTCATGCGTGTCGACTTGCGCCACAAGACCGATGCCACCTCGATGATCGAGGAGGCGATGATTCTCGCCAACGAGACGGTCGCCCGTCACGCGCACGCCAATGACGTTCCCTTCGTGTATCGCGTGCACGAGCCACCGAGCGCGGCAGCGCTCGAAGCGCTCCTGCCGCCGTTGCGCGAGCTCGGCTATAGCGTGGCGGAGCTTGCCACGGGCAACCCCGCAGCGTTCCAGGACGTGTTGGACGAGGCGCACGGGACGAGGGAGGAGCCGCTCGTGAACTATCTCGTACTGCGCTCCATGGAGCGTGCCGCCTACAACACCGAGCCTATCGGCCATTTTGGCCTCGCATCCACCTTCTACTGCCATTTCACGAGCCCCATCAGGCGCTATCCGGATCTCATGGTTCACCGTCTGCTCAAGGATTCCCATGCGATGGAGACGCACCTGCAATGGCTCGCGAAGCATTCTTCCAAGATGGAACGACTTGCCGAGCGGGCAGAGCGCGACAGCGTCGAACTCAAGCTCTGCGAGTATTTGGCCGAACGCATAGGCGAAGTCTTCACGGGGACCATATCGACCGTCGTGGCGCGTGGGCTATACGTGCGCCTCGAGAACACGCTCGAGGGATTCGTGCGCTTCGATTACCTGCATGGCGAGTATCACGAGTTCGATCCGCTTGCCCAGACGCTGGTGGGCGAGGAGACGGGTCGCACCTACCGCATCGGCCAACAGCTGCGCGTGCGCGTCGAGGAGGTCGATCCACGCGAGCGCAGCGTGTCGTTCTCGCTCGCGTAAGCGCGAATGCGATGAGGCAGTTGCTCCCCATTAATTCTTCGCGTGAAATACAAACACGCGCGCGTGTTCGGGTGATACCCTATACTAACTATGGCAACTGACTTCTGGCGCTTCGCCAAACGCAGTTAGAGGAGAGACATCTCGCATGAACCTGAATCCGGTAGTCGTCATTCCCAGTTACTGGTGTGGCCGCAGGTCATCACATTCGATCAACCGTGGCGTCGTGTACGACCACATGACTCCCATCGACCAGCCGGGCGAGCTGTCCCGGTGCCTGGAGTCCCTGCGTCACGTCGTCGGCGTCGATCGCATCATCTTGCTCGTCGCGGTGGAGCCGGGCGTCGAGAACCAGGCGGTCGAGCGCGTGCGCGCCATCGCCGACCACTTCATGGACCTCAACATTGTCATTATCGGCGAGGCGGAGATGCGCCATATCCACCGCAGGTTCGAGCAGGTGGGCATCGGCGAGTACAAGGGCGCGGCTTGCCTCACGGGCTACGGCGCCATCCGAAACCTCGGTCTCATCGTCGCCTCGATATTCGGTCATGATACGGTCGTCTTCGTCGATGATGACGAGGTCATCCCCAATGCCGACTTTCTCGAGCGCGCCATGCACGGCATCGCGTGCAAGACTCCGACGGGGTCGATCATCACGGCCAAGACCGGTTTTTTCTACGACAGCTACGACAGCCCCAAGGCACCCGAGGACGTGCCCTGGTATGACCATTTCTGGAACAAGGCGGCCGATTTCAACGACTACATCGAGGGCGTCCTTCGCGGCCCGCGCCTGAGCCGTTCCAACGTCTGCTGCGGCGGTTGCATGGTCTTGCATGCGGATGCGTATGGCAGCATCGCGTTCGATCCGTGGATTGCCCGCGGCGAGGACCTCGACTATCTCATCAACGCGCGCATGTACGGCAGCGACGTCTGGTTCGACAACCAGTTCAGTCTCCTGCACCTCCCGCCCGAAGGCGCGCAGCATTCAGGGCGTTTCGAGCAGGATGTCTATCGTTGGTTCTACGAGGTGCGCAAGATCGAATTCGCCAAGACGCAGATCGACCTCATGCAGGTCGCGCCCTCCGCACTCGACCCCTACCCCGGTCCGTGGCTCGAACCGTCCATTCACCGCCGTGCCCGCCTCACCGCCTACCTGCGTGCCATCGGTCACAAGGAGCATGGCGAGTACCTGCGCATCGGCAACAAGACTATTCGCGATGCAGGCGAGTTTGCCCGCGAGAACTGCGCGAACTACTTCGAGCTCCAGCATCAATGGCCCAGCATCGTGCGTGCCATGTGGTCCAACTCCGCCCTTGCCACGCAGCTGGGAACAAGCGGCTTGCAGAGCTCTTCCGCAAGCTACACGAGCCGCTTCTCGGCAATCACGTCCGAGTAGGTCCGATAGCAAACGTACGCGGGGAAGACGGGACGATGGATATACAAAAGGTCACGGGCTATACGATGCTCGTCGTATGCTATATCGTCTTCAGCCTCTTCGCCATCATGGGCATAGTCTTCTACGACGAGGTGTCGCCCTGGCTCGCTCTCGTCGCCATCATCGTCATGTTCGTGCTTACCATCATCAGCCTGCGGTCGGTGGGTACCTCCGACCACGCCCGCGCACGTCAGTCCAACCAGACGCTTGACCTGGCGAGCAAGACGGTGACCTTCATGCGGCAGGGCCTTGACGCGGATTCCGCCCAGGCGGTTTGCGAGTTGCTGCTGCCCGCGGCCACGGCCGATGCGGTCGCCATTACCAACCGCGAGCGCGTCCTCGGGTTTTCGGGTCTGGACAGGGAAAACCACCTGCCCAATTCGCCCATCCAGACGATGAGCACGTACATGACGCTCGAAGATGGCATCACGCGCGTCCTCGAGACTTCGGGTGCGGTGGGATTCAGCCACGAGTCGGGCAAGCTCAAGGCGGGCATCGTCGTCGCGCTCGTCGTCAACAAGCACATCGTCGGCGCCCTGAAGTTCTATTATCGCTATCCGCACAACCTGGGCGAGAACCAGAAGGCGATTGCCGAGGGTTTTGCCCAGCTGCTCTCGACGCAGCTTTCGCTCTCGTACCTCCAGCAGCAAACCGAGCTTGCCGCCCGCATGGAGCTCAAGGCCATGCAGGCCCAGATCAACCCGCACTTCCTCTTCAACACGCTTAACACGATCGCCTCGGTGACGTGTACCGATCCCGTCAAGGCCCGTGTCATGTTGCGGGAGTTCGCGACTTACTACCGCCGGATGCTCGAGAACGCCGAGGATTTCATTCCCCTCGCAAAGGAGGTCGAGCAGACCGAGCGTTATCTCATGTTTCAGAACGCGCGCTTTGGCGATGACGCCATCAAGCTGCTCGTGGACGTCGAGCCGGGTCTCGAGCAACTCAAGATGCCCTCGTTCATGTTGCAGCCCCTTGTCGAGAATGCCGTCGGACATGGCAGGCGTGATGACGGAACCCCGCTCACCATCACGATTAAGGCATACCGCACATCCGATACCGTCACGATATCGGTTTCCGATGATGGCGTTGGCATTCCGCCAGAGCGTCTCGAGAACCTTCTCGACCGCGAGTCCGAGACGGGCATGGGCATTGCCCTCAAGAACGTGAATGCCCGGATCAAGGCGTTTTTTGGCGCGATATCGGGCCTCTACATCGATTCGGAGTACGGCAAGGGCACGACGGTCTACCTCAACCTCTACGACGCTCTCATCGATCAGGGCATCAACATCACCGATGACGAGATCGAAGGAGCCGATGACGACGGCGCGGAGGACGTCATCTCGGAGGCTTCCGGGCCCTTGTCCGGCGTGCGTGGGTAACGGGATATTATCCGCCTCCATCTATTGTTCGCATGCGCGCATCGTTTGATGTTAGAATCAACGTTACGATGCGCAAAGGAGACACTCTATGCTCAAAGCAATAATTGTTGATGACGAAGCACCCGCGCGTTCCGAGTTGCGTTTTCTGCTTGACGAGACGGGCGAGGTCGAGGTCGCGGCAGAGGTGACCAACGTACGCGAGGCCATCGAGCAGCTCAAGGATGTCGGTGCCGACATCATGTTCCTCGACGTGAACATGCCGGGTGTCGACGGGCTCCAGCTCGCCGAGGCTCTCAACGAGCTCAAGTATCCGCCCTATATCATCTTCGTGACGGCATATAGCGAGTTCGCCGTCAAGGCATTCGAGGTCAATGCGACCGACTACCTGGTCAAACCGGTCGAGACCGAGCGTCTCATGCAGGCGATCGGCAAGGTCAAGCAGCTCATAACCGCACAGGGACGCTCCACCACCAACGAGCGCATTCCCGTCGAGAAGGGTGGCAAGAAGCTGCTCATCCCGGCCAGCAAGATTCATTTCATCATGGCGAAGGATGACTACTCGTATCTGCACACCGAGAACGACCGTTATCTCTCCACGGTTTCGCTCGCCCAGCTCGAAGCCAAGCTCGAGCCACTCGGCTTCTTCCGCGTTCATCGTCGCTACCTCGTAAACCTTGCGTGCGTGAGTGAGGTCGACCCCGTGAGCGGCGGCACCTTGCTGCTCACGCTCACCGGCGAGGACGAGCAGATTCCCGTCTCGCGCAGGCGCGTCTCGTCGCTCAAGAAGGCGCTTGGCCTGTAACCTGCGTAATGAGACAGTTGCTCAGAGCAACTGTCTCATTTTTTTTCTGGCACCAATAGCAAATGAGGCAGTTACCCTGAGCAAATGTCTCATTTTCGGAGGAGGAGCGACCATGGCAGAGCAGATCACGTATAAGGACGCGGGCGTCGACATCGACGAAGGCGCGCGTGCCGTCGATGCGATTCGCGCGAGCGTGAAGTCGACCTATCGTCCCGAGGTCATTGGCGACATCGGCGGATTCGGCGGCCTGTTTTCAGCCGCGGCGCTCAAGCAGATGGACGATCCCATTCTCGTGAGCGGGACCGATGGCGTGGGAACCAAGATCGCCTTGGCTCAAATGGCTGGCAAGCACGATACCGTGGGCATCGACTTGGTCGCCATGTGCGTGAACGACGTGCTGGCCTGCGGGGCCGAGCCGCTGTTCTTTCTCGATTACGTCGCCATCGGCAAGCTCAGAAGCGACCACATCTCCCAGGTGGTGGGAGGAATCGCCGAGGGCTGCCGTCAGGCGGGTTGCGCGCTCGTCGGTGGAGAGATGGCGGAGCATCCCGGCGTCATGAATCCCGATGATTACGACCTGTCCGGTTTTTGCGTCGGTGCGGTAGACCGTCCAAAGATGCTCAATCCCGAAAACGTGGCCGAGGGCGATGTCATATTGGGCCTTGCCTCGACGGGCATCCACTCAAATGGCTTTTCGCTCGTGCGCCGTGCCGTCACCGAGGTGATGGATGCGGGCGAGCTCACGGTCGAGCGCGCAGAGCTCGATGGCGTCTCCGTGCTCGATGCGCTTCTCGCGCCCACGCGCATTTACGTCAAGTCCATCCTGGAGCTGCGTCGCGAGGTACCGCAAATCCATGCCGTCGCCCATATCACGGGCGGTGGCATTACCGAGAACCTCAATCGCGCGCTCAACGATCATGTGGACGCGCAGGTCAACGAGGGAAGCTGGACGCAACCACCCATCATCGACTTCGTGGTCGAGAAGGCGGGCCTGTCGCGCGAGGAGGCGCTCAAGACCTTCAACTGCGGAATCGGCATGTGCGTGATCTGTCCGCCCGAAGTCGAGCGGGCCGCTATCGAGCAGCTCGAGTCAACGGGCGAGAAGGTCTTCAAGATTGGCAGCGTAATCCCTGGTGATGGAAAGGTCGTGTACCGTGGCTAAGGATCCCATGAAGCTTGCCGTATTCATCTCGGGCACGGGCACGAACATGGTCGCCATTCACAATGCGATCAAGGACGGCGCGCTCGATGCGACAATCGAGCTCATCGTCTCTTCTAACGATTATGCCAAGGGCATCGATTACGCGCGTAACGAGGGTCTTGACCTGTTGGTTTTCACGCCCGCTGATTATGACGATCCCGAAGCTGTCGATGCGAGGATCGTCGAGGCGCTCGAGGAGCACGACATCGAGTACGTCGCGATGGCAGGCTACATGCGCAAGGTCACGCCCGTCTTGCTCGATGCGTTTCCCAATCGCGTGGTCAACTTGCACCCGGCGCTGCTGCCCAAACATCGTGGCGCGCATGCCATCCAAGATGCCTTCGAGGCGGGGGACGAGGTGACGGGAATCACCATTCATTTTGCGAATGAGGAGTACGACAAGGGCCCCATCATCTTCCAGCACGAGGTACCCGTGCTTCCAGACGATACGATAGACGATCTCGAGACGCGCATCCACGCGGCCGAGCACGAGTACTACCCGCAGGTCCTGCAGCAAATCGCCCGTGGTGAGGTGCAGGTCTGATTTCGGTCTGAGGTCATCCGGACGCATGTCGGATTTCATCCGGAAGAAACCGGGAGATTCGGCCAAGGACGTTCGGTGTTTTTGACAGGTTCGCGGTGCATCATCTTTCCCGGAAAGCCGAGGTGGAAGGAGGTGCTCACCATGAACCGACACGACGGTCCCCTCACATGCAAAAGCGAACGGATACGCGAGGTTGGCTGCGCCATGCGGGGCTCGGGTTCCTCCTCACCCGCGCGCGTGATTCCACGTGGTTTCGTTTGTGTCCTGCCCCTACTCTCCATATGTGTCGTGTTCATGGTGCAGCCGGCTGTTGCAGCGACTTGGCCAGTCTCCACCTCGGGGCTTTCCGCGACGCTCGCGTTTCATCAGTCCTATACGGCCGGTATCGAAAGCTATGTACATAGCGGCATAGACATACCCGCGTCTGCCGGAATGCAGATATCCTCACCGCTGGCCGGAACGGTACGCTTTACCGGCACCGTGCCTTCCGGCGATTCTCGAATAGGCGGCAGTTCGTCGGCGAGAACGATGAAAGCCGTTTCCATAGAGCTGGCCGACGGCCGCGCCATCAGCCTCATGCCCTTTGCATCCATTGCCGTGCGCGAGGGCCAGTCGGTCATCGAGGGACAGGCGCTCGGCACCCTGGCTGCAGGAGGCGATGTGTCGACCTCCGCGACGCATCTGCACATGGGCTATAAGCAGGGTCCGAGCTACCTCGACCCGATGCTGCTCTTCGGCACGGCCTCCAGCGCCTCGCATGATTCTGGGATATCCGGCATGGGAGGGGCGCGCGCCACGAATGCAGGGGCCTCTGCAGCAGAAGGGGCCTCTGCAGCAGAAGGGGCGTCCCGTATCGTAGACGGCGAATCGACTGCCGTGGTGCAGACCCAGCCCGATGCCGCCAGCGCAGCCGACGATGTTCACGCTGCGAATTCCGAGAGTTTCGGCGTGATTGAGACGGGCGATTACGAGCTCTCCGCGGGCAAGGTCCGGAGCCAATCATCCGTGGTGCCAGTTGCAGATGCGCTCGGCCAGCTTGGAAGCGCATGCGCAGGGCAATTCACTGGCCTTCTCGAGGCGCTTTCCGGGCTATCGAATATGACCGGAATAGGTCTTCCTGCTTTGGTCGTGGGTACCTGCGCACTTGCTCCCTGCTCGCTTTTCGCACTCGCCTTGTTTTGCGCCAGACGTTTCGTGTCGCAGCGACGCGATATCCTAAAAAGCAAAGGAGCTCGCTTGTCTTTGCCCTTCGGAGGTGGTAGCATGCGTAAGTTATTTCCTGCTTCGGGCGCAGCCTTCATGTCCCGAAGCCGCATAGCCCAGAGGAGGTGACCACATGAAGGCTTACGAACTGCTGTTTTTTGTCGACCCGTCCATTGACGAGGAGACGCGCCTTGCGACGAGCAAGCGTATCGATACCGCGATTACCGAGCAAGGCGGCAAGGTGAGCAATGTTGAGGATTGGGGTAAGCGCAAGCTTGCCTACGAGATCAACGGTCTTGCCGAAGGCGATTACACTCTCATCGATTTCGAAGCTGATCCCACTGCGATTGCAGAGCTCGACCGCGTGCTCCACATCATGGACGCCGTCCAGCGTTACATGATCACGCGTCGCAACGGCGAGACAACTTCGGTTGAGAGCGCGTAAGGCGATGCCTTGGCGCTCAGCTGAAAGGAACGATTAAACATGAGCATCAACAGGGTAATGATTTCCGGCAATCTCACACGTGATGCCGAGCTGAGGACCACCCCCTCGGGCACGTCCATCTTGAGCTTCGGCGTTGCGGTCAATGACCGTCGTCGCAATGCGAACGGCGAGTGGGAAGACTATGCTAACTTCATCGATTGTACGATGTTCGGTCGTCGTGCCGAGGCGCTTGCGCAGTATCTCACCAAGGGCGTGAAGGTGGCCATTGAAGGAAGGTTGCACTACAGCGCCTGGGACGATCGCAACACCGGCCAACGAAGGAGCAAGGTCGACGTCACCGTCGACGAGCTCGAGTTCATGTCATCGCGCAACGGTGGCGGCCAGGGCTATGACGCAGGCGGCAATTACGGCGGCGGCAATTACGGCGGCCAGAATGCCGGTGGCAACTATGGCGGCCAGTCCTATCAGCAACCCCAGGGAAATGTCGTCCCGGAGCCCCCGACTCCGAGCGCATACGACGACAGCGACATTCCCTTCTAGAAACGTTTTCGCACACAAGAATCAGTGAGGAGGAACCATGGCTGATTACGCTCGCGCGCCGCGTCGCAAGTATTGTCCTTTCTGCAAGGACAAGGTCGAGTTCATCGACTACAAGGATGCCCAGACGCTGCGCCGCTACATCACCGATCGCGGCAAGATCAAGTCTCGTCGTGTGACGGGTGTCTGCACTCAGCACCAGCATGAGCTCGCGACTGCCATCAAGCGTGCTCGCGAAATGGCTCTGCTGCCCTATACCGTGAAGATCGTTTCCGGTAGCGGCGGTCGCAGGAACCGCTAGTGCATCTTGATGCACGGCTTGGCAGGACGGCCTTTGTTTCGGTCGTCTGCCAGCAAAGCTTGCCGGCAAGGCAAGTCATGCAGCTTGGTCGCTGGCCATCGCTTTTGCAAGACCGGCTGCGAACGAGGCGCGTACATATATGTAAGCAGTCCTGCGCCATAGCGGGACATGGAGAAAGCTAGAGACATGAAAGTTATTTTGCTCAAGGAACTCAAGGGCCGCGGTGGCGAGGGTGACGTCGTCGACGTTGCCCAAGGCTACGCGGTGAATTACCTGCTTCCGCAGGGCATCGCAATCGAGGCCACCAAGGGCGAGCTCAAGCAGCTCGAGCAGCGTCGTCACAACATCGAGAAGCGCGAGCTTGCTCGCACCACCGACGCTAACGTTCTCAAGAACGCCCTCGATGGCAAGACCGTCAAGGTCTATGCCAGGGTCGGCGAGGAGGGGCAGCTCTTTGGCTCCATCACGACCGCCATGCTGGCTCAGGCGATTCTCGAGCAGCTCGGCGTCACGGTCGACCGCAAGAAGATTGACCTGGGCAAGGCTATCAAGACGGCCGGCAAGCACGAGTTCACCGTCTCGGTGTATCGTGACATCAAGGCCACGCTTGAGGTCAACGTCGTGAGCGATGACGACTCGATCGAAATCGTCGAGACGATCGAGGAGCGTCTGGAAGACGAGCCCGAGCTTCCCGCCGGAGATGACGAGGCTCCTTCGGAAGCCACCGAGGAGACCGAGTAACTTCACGGGCATATCGTCTGCCTAAAGGGGGTGGGTCATTGACCCGCCCCTTGCTTTTCGTCGGCATATCGAACAGGAGGGGAGTTCATGCAGGTTGGGATGCGAGATGTCGATGCCGTCATATTCGATTTCGATGTCACGCTCGCGGATTCCATGTGGGTTTGGGACGAGGTCGATCGCGTGTTTCTCGCCAAACGCGGCATTCCCTTTACCGATGAGTTTGGCGAAATGATTGCCGTTCTCGGGTTCGAGCTCGGGGCCGATTTTGCCATCGAGCACTTTGGCTTGGACGAGAGCCCCGAGAGCATCATCGAGGAATGGAAGTCGCTTGCCGAGGAGAGCTATGCGACGCACGTGATGCTCAAGCCGGGTGCGTTCGAGTACCTGCGCCATTGCAAGGAGCAGGGCATGCCTCTTGCAATCGCCACCTCCCTGCAGCGCCACCTTCTCGAACTGGCGCTCGCGAACAACGGCGTGCTCGACCTCTTCGATGCCATCTGCGTATGCGACGAGCTGCAATGCGGCGGCAAGTCGAATCCGGGCGTATACCTCGAAGCGGCACGCCGGCTCGGTGTTCCCGCCGAACGATGTGCCATCTTCGAGGATGTCGCCACGGCAGCTCGATCGGCCAAGGAGACCGGCGCCTACGTCATCGGTGTCTACGACGAACACAAACAACAGGCAACAGATGAGCTCAGGGCGGTTGTCGACCATTTCATCATGAACTATGCCGATTTGCTCGACGTGACGCCGCGCGCCCCGCATCATCGGTAAGGCAACCAGGCGAGGAAGACCGGAGGCGGATCATGAAGGGCGCACACAGCATCAAGAAGCCCAGGCACAAGGGCAAGGCCGTCGCCATCGTCATCTGCGTCGTCATCGTGCTCGCTGCCGCGGGTGTCGCGGCGTACGCCGTTGCCACGGGATGGCTCGAGCTCCCGTTTGCCGCGATGGCTCCGGAATCCGTCCTCAAGTCGGATGATGCTTCGGAACTGGGCGAGGTGGCCGAGAGAGAATCGGCGGATTTGTCGGGAGTCGATGCTGCTGGCAATGGTTCCGCAGGTGACGCAGCAGATCTCCAGGTCTACAAGAACGCCCGCTTCGGTTATCAGGTCGATATTCCCGAGGGCTTCACGCTGGGTTCCGAGGCGGACGATGGCGCCCGCATTACGCTCGTCAACAGCACACTGCGCATGACGGCACACGCTTTCGCCTTTAACAATGTCGACCACTTGGATGCGGATGCGGTTCTCGCATCCATATGGAATGGCGCCGAGGACAGCATCGCGCGCGCCGAGGGTAATCGTGTCATCATCTACCAATACGACGACGAGTACGAGTACTTCTACTGGGTCTACATCGGGTCGGGTTCCATCGACCAGATGGAGATCCGATATCCCCTCCAGGATGACAATCGCGACGAACTCGAAGCCGCCCAATCGCTCATGCAGGGCTTTACGCCCGGTGATTTGAACGCCGCGCACTAGGTGATTCCCCAACCTTTTCTTGACAGCACGCAGAAAGTGGTGTTTACTGCCTTATTATCAAAAGCTCGTTTGAATGTTTGAATGATTGGCGGAAGCGCATATGATGCAAGAATCAACAGCATGCGGATGCGGTCATGGTCAAGATGCCTGCGACGCCCACAGGCAAACCCACGACGACGGTCATTGCCATTGCCATGACGGCAAAGGGGGTTGGGAGGTCTCCCTCGGGCTCATCGTCGTGGCCACCTGCATCTACGTCACCGGCCTTGTCGTCAACTTCGTCAATCCGCTCGGCATCATGGACATCGTCTGGGTCAAGTACGCGATTTTCGTCATTCCCTATCTGATGGTGGGTTTGCCCGTTCTCGTCGGTGCCGCCAGGGGCATTGCGCGTCGCGAGCTCCTTGACGAGCAGTTCCTCATGGCGGTCGCCACCATCGCCGCCTTCGCCATCGGCGAAGCGGCTGAGGCCGTGGCCGTCATGCTCTTCTATCAGGTGGGCGAATGGTTCCAGGACCGGGCGGTCGACAATTCGCGCAAGTCGATTTCATCGCTCGTCAAGATCAAGGCAACCTATGCGAACGTCGAGGAGGCGGGCGCCATCAAACGCGTCAATCCCGAGGACGTCAAGGTGGGCGATATCATCGTCATCACCGCGGGCGAGCGTGTTCCACTCGACGGCATCATCGTGAAGGGGGCAAGCGAGCTCGATACCTCCGCGCTCACGGGCGAGTCGATGCCGAGTTTCCTCGAGCCGGGGCAGGAGGTGCTCTCCGGCTTCGTCAACGGCACGAACACGCTGCACGTGCGCGTGACGAGACCCTTCGAGGATTCCGCCGTCTCGCGCGTGCTCGACATGGTGAGTAACGCCGCTTCCAAGAAGGCGCGGACCGAGGCGTTTGTCCGCCGTTTCGCCCGCATCTACACGCCCATCGTCGTGGGGGCAGCCGTTGCGCTCGCTGTCATTCCGCCGCTCGTGATTGGTCCCGCAAACGCGGCCATTTGGGCCGACTTCATCGAGCGCGCCTGCGTCTTTCTCGTCATCTCGTGTCCTTGCGCCCTCGTCATTTCGGTGCCCCTGAGCTTCTATTGCGGTATAGGTAGTCTCTCCCGTCGAGGCGTGCTCGCCAAGGGCGGCAACTACCTGGAGCAGCTCGCACGCGTCAAGACCGTCGTCTTCGACAAGACCGGCACGCTCACGAAGGGCAAGTTCCGCGTCGAGACGATTGCGCCGGTAGAGGGCGTCACGCCCGAGCGTCTGCTGGGACTGGCCGCTCACGTGGAGCAACGCTCGACGCATCCCATCGCGCAATCGATTTGCGACGCTTACGCCGAGCGCCTCGGTATACCTCCGACCCTGAACTTGCCCGAGCATAGCGACGAGGTAATCGAGACGCCGGGGCATGGTCTATGCGCCGAATGCGTGGAAGGCCACATCTGCGTCGGAAACGACAAGCTCATGGAGCGCGAGGGAGTCGTATGGACGGGCGAGGGGCAGCCCGGCACGATTATTCACGTTGCGCTTGACGGTGTCTACCAGGGGTATCTGGTGGTTTCCGACGAGACAAAGCCCCAGGCACGCGAGACGATTGAAGGGCTCAAGGCCCTCGGCGTGCACGAGACGGTCATGCTCACGGGCGACAAGGAGCTCGTCGCCCAGCGTATCGCCTCCAGGCTCGGAATCGACCGCTTCTTCGCACAGTTGCTGCCGGGGGACAAGGTCGTCTGCGTCGAGGAGCTGCTCGCGCAGAAAGGCGGCGACTCCAAGGCGACGCTCGCGTTCGTGGGCGACGGCATCAACGATGCCCCAGCACTCGCCCGTGCCGACGTCGGCATCGCCATGGGGGCGATGGGATCGGATGCGGCCATCGAGGCGGCCGATATCGTGCTCATGGACGACAATCCCGCGCGCATCGCCGACGCCGTGAGACTATCGCGCAAGACGGTCATCAACGCACGTGAAAACGTGGTGCTCGCGATTGCCGTCAAGTTCGCGGTCTTCGTACTCGGCGCCTTGGGCATAGCCAACATGTGGATGGCCGTGTTTGCCGATACGGGTGTCGCCATGCTCTGCGTCCTCAACGCCATGCGCCTTCTGCGCGCAAAATGAGACAACGTCTCTGAGCAACTGTCTCATTTCATGTGCCAGGGGGCAGACCCCTTGGCACAGGGGGTTTCCTCGCGCGAGATGACAAGCCGCTTGCCCTCTCTCGTATCGGGTACAATGTCCGTATCCGATAACGGGGAGGCGTCCGATGGCTGCCCAAGCGGCTGACAAGCAAAATGACGAGCTCATGACCGACCTGGCCGGCCTGTTCAAGATGTTCTCCGACCCTACGCGTGTGAAGATCCTCAACATCCTGCTGGAAGGCGAGAAGTGCGTAGGTGACGTCGCCGCGCAGATGAACATGAGCACCGCCGCGGTGAGCCACCACCTGCGCATGCTGCGCCAGGGAAATCTCGTCACCGACCATCGACAAGGCAAAGAGGTCTTCTACGCGCTCGCCGACGATCACGTCACGTCGATTCTCTCGCTCGGTATGGAACACGTGACCGAGTAGGGTCCGTACTTGCCGGAAGAGACCATGGAACTCTCACGTCGTCGATTTCTCATAGCATGCGGAGCGCTTGCCGCAGCTGCCGCATGCTCCACGTCGCTTGCCGGATGCGCCAGACGAGCCCCGCACAGATACGGCAGACGGGACGTCGCACGTCTGATCGTCGGCGGAATGACCGTCGAGGAGAAAGCCGCGCAACTTTTCATCGTGACGCCCGAACAGCTCAGCGGCACCGGACTCGTTTTGCAGGCTGATGAGGCGTTTCGCGAGGGGCTGCAAAACAAGCCCGTGTGCGGCATCACGTACTTCGGGGGCAATGTCGAAAATGCCGGCCAAACCAAGGCGCTTCTCGCGGACACGCAGGCACAGGCACGTGAGCTCGGTGTCATGCCCCTGCTCCTCTGCGTCGACGAGGAGGGCGGCATGGTTCAGCGTATTGGCGGCAAATCAGGATTCGATGCCCCCTTTATCGAAAGCGCATCGGATATCGGGGCGACCGGCGACGTATCCGTCGCGCGCGCAAGTGCTCGTAGTATCGCGACCACGTTGCACGAGCTCGGGTTCAACGTCGACTTCGCGCCTTCGTGCGATGTGGCGACAAGCGCGCGTAGCAACATGCGCTATCGCTCGTTTGGCGCCGAAGCGGCCCTTGTGGGGCGCATGGCGGCGGCGCAGATCGAGGTCTTCGGGGAAGAGGGCATCCTGTGCTGCGCCAAGCACTTTCCGGGTATCGGCGATCCCGAAGACGACAGCCATGCCCTCTCGATTTACTCCGAAAAGACGCGCGAGCAACTTGACGAGCAACTCGCCCCCTTCGTCGCCGCCATCGTGGCCGGCGTTCCGATGGTGATGGTGGGGCATCTTTCGTTGCCGCAAGTGACGGGCAGCGCAATACCCGCTTCGATTTCCCCGGATATCGTGCAGGGCGTCTTGCGCGATGACATCGGCTATGACGGCGTCGTGGTCACCGACTCCCTTTCGATGGGCGCGCTACTCGAGTTTTGCGCGCCGGCTGATGTCGCCGTTGCCGCCATCGGGGCGGGATGCGACATCGCACTCATGCCGTCGGATTTCGCCGGCGCGTATGCGGGCTTGGTCGACGCCATCAACCAGGAGCGCATCCCCATGGAGCGCGTCGACCAATCGCTCGTGCGCATTCTGGCACTCAAGCTCGGGGCCATGCCGGAGCTGTTCGATGAGGAAATTCGAGAAGAACTCGCGAAATGTGACCATGCGTAATCGTTCGCGCTATCATATAGCCCACGAACACCAAGACTGGAAAGGACGAATCATGGATTCAAAGGTGTACGAACTTCTCAACGACCAGATTAACAAGGAGCTGTATTCGGCATATCTCTACCTCTCCTTTGCGGATTACTACGCGGACGAGGGTCTCGATGGCTACGAGAACTGGTATCTCATCCAGGCTGCCGAAGAGCGTGACCATGCCCTTATCTTCCGCAAGTACCTGCTCGACAACGACTGCAAGGTCGAGCTCAAGACAATCGACCAGCCGGACAAGACCTTCAAGAATCATCTCGAGCCGCTCGAAGCGGGTCTCGAGCACGAACGCTACGTCACGAGCCTCATCAACGACATCTACGCCGCCGCCAAGGAAGTCAACGACTTTCGCACGATGAAGTTCCTCGACTGGTTCATCGACGAGCAGCTCGAGGAGGAGGTAAACGCGACCGACATGGTCACGAAGATGAAGCTCTTCGGCTCGGACGCCAAATCGCTCTACGAGCTCGACCAGGAATACCTGGCCCGCACGTACAGCACGCCTTCTCCGCTTGCTGCGGAATAGACGCGCGCAGACATCACGAGTCAGTGGCGGACCGGCGTTGTGCCGGTCCGTTTTCATGATGGTCATTCCCAGCACGCACGTTATGGCATTCATGTTCGCCAAAACGTGTGGAGCTTGTCGCCATGCCGCCTTCGCACCACCTAGGAGCAATCGGCAGAGACTGCCGGGGAAAACTCGTATTGTTGTTCTGCAAGAGTGGACTTGTCCGACAAAACAAAACGGGTCGG
>OLOR01000276.1_pt1 | contig 56813 bp, 43 predicted proteins | sample 1672521 | NCBI WGS metagenome assembly OLOR01 (sample SAMEA3136695, study PRJEB25190) | human gut metagenome | biome: human gut; feature: human-associated habitat; material: faeces | place: Austria | collected 2013
ATACTTTCATCACTGTAAATATCGCAAAGCTGCTCGTGAGACGCAAGATTTTGCGTCTCTACTGGGCTGACGCCATCATTATAAAACAATACTTACAGCTCACATTGCCCCTCACTTCCCCGTTTTTATCCATGAAAAACGGTTCCACGCCACAAATGACGCCATCCCCCGGCACACTGGAACCGTTCCTTCCGCGCCTCACACATCCCACTGCAAACCGTATATTTATGCCATATGGAAAGTAAAAAAACGCGACAGATAAAAATCGCGGAATAGGAATGGCACTGCTGCGGAAAAGGCTTTATCGCACCATACACCATCAGTCATATCGCAAAAAAATGGCTTTTCCACCACCGTCCTGCGTCTGTCATACTGCGGGAAAGCCTCTTCCGCCGCGCGAAAAACACTCCGCCGCATCGCAGAACAGCACCTTCCGTCATGCGGAAAAGCCCCTTTCGCAGTCCCGAACAGTACGTTCCGCATCGCAGAACGCGCTTTTCAATGCATCTGTTTTGTGTATATCGTTTATTATCAACAGTTTAATAAAACCACTCCAAAACCCGCGTATTTGCCTCCGAAACCCTGTCCGACTGCAAATAACTCACTCTCGCGGACTTCACACCATACCATTTTGCATAATCATACACACATTTCCGCATATTTATTCATTCCCGCCTGCCTCCCCTTGACGGCTATTTGCGCTGTGACGCCCGTCCCATACCGTTCACGGCTCAGCGTCTGCCGTCAGCCGGAGCACTGTCTGAGTCGGTCTCCCTGACGATGTACGGAGGTCTGTGCTTCGTCTCGTTGAATACCCGTCCCAGATATTCGCCTATGATGCCGAGCGAGAGCAGCTGCATGCCTCCGAGGAAGAGGATTACTATTATCAGCGTGGGATAGCCCTGCACGGGGTCGCCCACGGCTATGGTTTTCACAAGCACATAGCACATGTATATGAATGCCACGAACGAGACGAGTATGCCCACCCATGTCGATATGCGCAAAGGCGCGGTGGTATACGACGTTATTCCCTCCACCGCAAGGTCGAAAAGACGCATGTAACTGAACGATGAACTGCCGTTGACGCGGTCGCCCTGGTCGAAGACAATCTTCTTTTTTCTGAACCCTATCCAGCAGTACAGCCCCTTGGTGTAGCGTTGTGTCTCGCGCAGACGCCTCATTGAGTCGATGCACTTGCGGTCGAGCAGGCGGAAATCGCCAACGTTTGGCAGTATCTCAATCTTCGCCATGCGCTGCAGCATGCGGTAGTAAACCATCGACAGACGCCGTCGCAGCCAGCTCTCGCGTCCCCTGTTGCGGCGTTCGGCATACACGTCGTCGAAGCCTTCCTCCCAATGGCGGAGCATCAAGGGTATGAGTGATGGCGGGTGTTGCAGGTCGGCGTCCATGATGACGGCGCAGTCTCCGCCCGCACGGTCGAACCCGGCGAGCATGGCGTTTTCCTTTCCGAAGTTACGCGACAGGCTCACATACCTTATGCGTCTGTCGGTGCGGTTTATGCGTTTTATCTCGCTTAGCGTACCGTCACAGCTGCCGTCGTCTATCATTATTGCCTCCCACTCATACTGCGCGTTCTGCGCGAAGAGCGTCCGCAGGGCTTCGTAGAGTCCCGTTATGTTGTCCTGCTCGTTGAAGCATGGTATTATGACCGACACTTTCCTCATTTGCTGTCCTTCCTCATTATGTCAACGCGGCTCTTGTCTATCAGCCACACACATTCATACTTGCCCGTAGCGAGCGCGCGCCGTGCTATGGAGCGTGCCTCATGACCGCTTTCGCGCGGGATGATGGTGTCTTTCACGCACGTAGGCCAGCGGTATGACGTCTCGTGAACCACTGCCGCCGCCTGCGGTCCGAAGGCGTCCTGCGGCAGCACGCAGAATGATGAGAACTTCTTTTCGTCATCGTCTGTCACCACGCAGTAGGCGTTTTTCACAGGATGACCGGCAAGGCGTATCGCCTCGTGTGCCATCTCGCGTCCTACGGCAGCTGTGGTGTAAGCCTTATACCAATGGTGAACGTCGGTGACGATTGCCGCTGCCGCATACATGGCGAATGCCGTGCGGAGCAGCGCGGGATGGCTGCGGCTCATATGGTCGGCAACGAATGCCACAAGCAGAGCCGACATGCCGAGACCCGCGTAGGCGTTCATCACGCTCAGACTTATGAGCAGATGGGGCGACATCACTATGAGAATGCACACCGCCAGACCGAGGAAGCGGCGTGTGAGCCACAGGCGCGGACTGCGGAAGAACATCATATAGACGAACGGAAGCGACAGGACGAGCGTCAGGGCGGCAAGCGGCAGGCAGCGCGATGCGGTGTGGACGATGCTCACATAGTCGGCTGCCACCCACGTGTAGCCAAGGAATATGGCTATCTCCTTCAGCTTTTTCGCCGGCAGGAATGTGTTGTAGTCGGGGTTGTAATACTCCGTTGAGGGTAGTGCGAGCCTTATACACCCGTATGCCACGGCTATCGACACGCCGAAAAGCAGGTGGCGCAGTGCACTGCGGCGGTCTTCCATGCCGAAGGCGAAAGCCAGCACCGGAGGCACGACAGCCCACGCTATGCCGTTGTCCTTGGACAGTGCAGCCATCATGACGCACGCCGCCCATGCGGCATACCGCCTCTTGCCCTCCATCGAGAGGTAGAACCACACCGCCGCCATGCCCCACATCTGGGAATAGGTCTGGTTGAGCGCGTCGCAGCTGAGCACCGTTCCGAGCATGCACGGCGACATCCAGAAGAAGAGGGTTGACGCGAACTGTGCCGCGCGGCAGAAGCCCAGACGCTGCGAGAGCTTCATCACAAGCACCGCGCCGAGCAGATGTCCGATGACAATGCATACGTGGTTGAGTGCGGGAAAGAGCTGCGGAACCGCTCCCACGATGTAGCCCATAAGCGCGTCGAACGGTCGCCACACGCTGCCGTAAGGCAGGAAGAACTTTGCGCAGTCGGGGTCGAAGTTGGGCGACGACAGCGTGCTCCAGTCATCGAACGAGGGATAGATGCCCACGACAGCCCACAGAACGAACGGCAGGCTTACGAGTATTAATGTCAGGGGTGATGTCTTGTATGTCCTCATTGTTGTATTGTATATATTCTGTTTTTTGTCTTACATATAGCATTAATGACAGCGTCACATCCCGAGCGCGGCGTTAATCCACCGGCATGAAGGGCTGCCGCTGCGCTTTCTCACCCATCTGTGCACCATCAACGGCACATATAAGCCGGAGAAGAATGCCAGAGCTGTGGTGACATGCCACGTTATGCCGGGCACAAGCGATATGAGAATCTGCTGCGACGCCACCTGGGGAAACCACGAAAGAAGGTATATCGTGTAAGTCGCACCGTCAAGATGGTCGAGGAAACGCATCTTTCCGGCAATGTAGAGGTGTGCCAGAGCGACGCTCATCAGTATGCCGTTGAACGACGACAACAGGTAGCGCACGCCCGTATCCGGAGCATACATAAGGGCGACAGACACGGTGAATGTCACTGCTGCGGTTGTAGCTGAGTGTCTGCCCACCACTGTTTCAAGCATATGTTTGCGGAACATGTAGCCCGCCGCGAAGAACACGGCGTTGTAAAGTGCGCTGTCCAGTCCGAGTAAACCTGTCCCGGGATTCACTATGCTTACCGTTATAAGACATAAGATGAGGAGTGAATCGTTTGTCTTCGCCTTCGTTTTCGCCGCAATATATGCCATGCAGAATATGAGGAAGAGCGACGGCAGAAACCAGAAATATCCTATGACGTTGGTATGAGGATAAAGCAGCATGCCGAGATAGCTCCACACCGACATGTCGACAGGGCGCAGCGCGATTGCCGACATCATGGTCTTCGGAATGAAAACTACACTCGATATTATGACATAAGGCACGAGCAGGCGTCTCGCTTTTCCTGTGATAAAGCCGTCCTTCCCCAACGCCGGCATGTCGGATAGCTGTATGCCCTTGCGTGTGTTGCTGTATTTGAGCAGATAGCCCGATATGAAGAAGAACAGCGGCATGTGGAACGTATAAAGCCATCGGCATATGGAAGGCACATGTCCGGCATGTCCGAGCTGGTAGGTGGAGTGTCCTGCCACCACGAGTATGATGCCGAACGCCTGCATGAAGGATATGAGCCTGTTCCTGCTGTCCATGCTTCTGTGGTCTTCAGTTCACTATCGCAATCTTGCACACGGTGCCTTTCTTGCCGTCTGAGGTGGCTGTCTGCACCATGTACACGCCGCTCGCCACGCGCCGTCCGCTCTTGTCGCATCCGTCCCACGTGAACAGTCCTCCGTTGCTCCTGCCCTCGGCGACGAGCGTTCCGTTGACGGTCACTATCTTGACGTCGGCGTCGAGCGTCAGTCCGGTGACGGTGATGAGTCCGGTGTAGTCAGGTCTTACAGGATTGGGATAGGCATATACGTTGTCCTTGTCCATCTTGTCGGATACCTGCGTGGCGTCGCTCATATATGAGCACAGTCCCTTGTCGGTGCCGAAAAACACCTCTCCGCTTGTTCCGTCGACCGCTATCGACTCGATGGTGTTTGAAAGCAGCGGACTGTTGTCGGTGGTGAAGTGCTGCAGCTGGGTCATGTTGTCGGCGCTGATGAGGAACACCCCGCTGCCGTCCGTGCCGAACCACTTGCGTCCCCCTCCGTCTATGGCTATCGCGCTGATGCTTATGCCGTCGAGAAGATAGTCGGCATAGTTGGTCCCGTCGTTGCGCGGCACCTTCACCTGGGTGAATGTCTCGCTGCCGTTGGCTATGTCTGCCGCCGTTAGCATGAGCGGTCCGGCAGCCGTCCCGAGCCATATGTTGCCCTCGATGTCCTCCTCCAGGCATCTCACTCCCTGTGCGGTGAGAGCCGTTCCGTCCTGATTGACGAAGCGTGTGTACATCTTCATCCCGTCGGTGGACGGCTGGTAGCATATCAGGGCGGGCTTGCGCCAGTCGCTGCTGCCGAACCACATCAGTCCGCGACTGTCGAACATGAGTCCCACCATGTTTGCCATGGAATATCCTTCACCGGTGATGAAGTCGCTCTTATGGTGTGATGTCCATTCGCCTCCGGCATATTCGAACAGTGATGCGGACGGAGCCACGCTGTTGAGACACCACAGTCTGCCCTCGGTGTCGAACCTGACGGAGGACACGAGAGTGTAGTTCTTCTTGTCGGTACTGGCAACGGTGGCTGCTCCCTGCAACGGACTGTTGTCCATGTTGAACGCTTTCACGAGTTCCCTGTTTCTGAACTCGTACATGCCAGCCTGCGTTCCCAGGAACACATGAGCCGGATCCTTGGGGTCGACATCAACGCTCATCGCACCCTTATATTTGTATCCGAGCGTCGCGGCGAAGTCGTCGGGATAGACGTTCCATCCCTCCTGTCTGTCGTACACCTGCAGGCAGGCGTCGCGCTCGGGGTTGCCCAGTCCGCCGCAGGTGTAGAGCTGTCCGTTGATGAAGCGCATGAAACCGAAGAAGTTGTACTCCGGTCCGTCGGGAGCGACGCCCGCGAGAGTGGTCTGCACGCTGCCGTCACCTCCTATCACGCCCTTCGCCAGCTTGCCGTCGCTGCCTGCGATCCAGTAGGAATCGTCCGCCGGAGAGTATTCTATGCCTCCCCATGAGAACGCGACGTCCTGTCTGCGGTCGGTGGCGGATATGATATAGGTGTGGTTTCCGCCATAGCACAGCATCTTGCCGCCGCTCACCTTCACCCTGCGGAACCACGGAGTGTAGAACACTCTGTACTTGTCCGCTGTCCTGTCCATCACGCATGCCTCGCCGCTGTTCAGTCCGATGAGCTCTCCGTCGAACACGAACAGGCAGTCGAACGTCTTCCGGCTGTATCTTGTCCACTTCGACCTGTCAGCCAGATTGTCGTCAGCCGCCGCGCGGTACATGCCGTCCGACGTGGCGGCGAAGATGCGGTTGCCGTCAGGTGCGGTGGCGTAGACGTTCACACCGAGGTTGTATGTGTCGCTTATCGCGGCGTTGCGCACGTCTATCCTCACTATTCCGAATCCGGTGGAGAGGTAGGCGTCGGAGCCGTTTATGGCGATGCTGTTTATCGTCTTGTCACCGGTGAGAGACTTGTTGTAGTATTCCGACATGTTGGTCACCTTGCCGTCGGGTGTCACGAGGTCTATGTTGTAGTTCTCATACACTACGACGAGCCGTCCGGCTCGGGCGCACCATGCTATGTCACTGATGCCGCAGTCGCTCAGCGCGTTCACCTTGTCGTAGGTCTGTATGCTCTGGTCGGAAGGGTTGTACGAATAAAGTCCGCCCGAGGCAAGCACGAATACGACGCTCCCGGTGTCCTCTATCCTTGTTATGTCCGAGTATGCCGGGTAGGCGTTCCATGAGCCTACAGGTGCTCCGCAGATGTCTGTCACAAAGAGCGAAAGCATCAGTGTGACGATGGAAAACAGTTTCTTCATATTCGTGTAAGTGCGTGTGTGATGGGTGTAAGTATGCCTGCGCGGCATGATATGTGCAGCCTTCCTCCGTGAATGCCGCGTTATCTTTCCTTTGAAAGCAGATACTCAGCCAGCCGTGCCACGGCTCGCGCGCGGTGGGAGATGCTGTTCTTTATGTCGCTGCCGAGCTCGGCGAACGACCGCTCATAGCCTTCCGGCACGAATATGGGGTCGTAGCCGAAGCCGGAAGAGCCTTTCCTCTCGTGCGATATGGTGCCTTCTATCCTGCCCTCGAAGGTGTGCTGCACGGGCAGTCCGTCCTTCCGCTCTATCAGGGCTATGACGGTGCGGAAGCGCGCGCGGCGGTCCTGCATGCCTTCCATCTCATGGAGCAGCTTGCTCATGTTGGCTTCAGAGTCGTGACCCTTGCCTCCCGCGTATCTCGCGCTGTACACTCCGGGCGCTCCGTCAAGAGCGTCCACCTCCAGACCTGTGTCGTCAGCGAAGCACGGTGTGCCGTATCTGTCGTACACGTAGCGCGCCTTCATCACGGCGTTGCCCTCAAGCGTGGGCGCCGTTTCGGGTATGTCGTCGTGGCATCCTATGTCGGCGAGCGACAGCACTTCGATGCCTGCGCCGAGAATCTGCCTTATCTCTTCGAGCTTATGACTGTTGTTTGTCGCGAATACTATCTTCATCTTTCTTTACTTTTACTTTTATCTGGTCGAATCCCTCGCCATACACTCCTATGACGGAGCTTTGGCTGACGAACGCGTTGGGGTCTATCATCTTTATGAGGCGGAATATCGTGACGCTCTCGCTCTTCCTCGCGAGCAGGCATATCACCTTCATCTCGCGTCCGGTGTACCATCCGTGTCCGTCTAGAATGGTGAGGCTGTGGTCTGTCTTGCGTGTTATCGCCTCGGCTATCTCCTTATGGTGCATGGAGAAAATCATGAACTGCACCGACTGCCGCTGCCAGCTCATCACGTAGTCGAGCATGGAGCATTCGATGAACATTGTGCACAGACCGAACACCACCTTCCTGCTTCTCACGTCGATGTCGCCGAACGAGTCGATGAAAAGACAGCTTCCGATGATGCACAGGTCCACAGCGAGGAGCACTTTTCCTAACGAAATGTTGTGGTATTTGTTCACTGTCGCAGCCACGATGTCGGTTCCTCCGGTGCTGCCGTTGTTGAGAAAGACTATAGCCATGGCTGTTCCCGAGAGCATACATCCTATGACGAGCGACATGAAGTCGTTGCCGTCGCCAAGCAGTCTGTAGAAAGTGCCGTCGGGGCGGACCACCACCTCCTGCGCCAACCGGAGCAGGAAGGAGAGTGCGAAAGTGGCGTAGATGGTCTTCATGAGGAACCGCCAGCCCAGAATCCTGAGCGTACCTAAGATTAGCGCGGCGTTTATGAGGAAGAAAGTGTACTCCACCTTGAAGCCCGTGGTGTAGAAGATGATTGCTCCGATACCTGCTATGCCGCCCGTGACAATCTCATACGGCAGCAGGAACACGGTGAAAGCGAACGTATAGAGCAGCAGTCCGAGCGTGATGTTGAAATAGTCTTTCGCCTCACGCAGAATGAATTGTTTGTACATATACATATTTATTATAATGACAGACACGCCCATCCTCCCACATATAGGTGTGCGGGCAGGATGGGCTTTGCCTTTCATTTACGGTTGATGTGTCTATTTTATGACGACGTTCACCATGCGCTTGGGCACTATGATGACCTTCACCGCCTGCTTGCCCTCCATATACCGGGCTGTGCGCTCGTCTGCCATGACGGCGCGTTCGATGGCGGCGTTGTCGGCATCTGCCGCAAACTGCATTTCAAAACGGCGTTTGCCGTTGAACGCTATGCCCATCTGCACGGTGCTTTCAACGAGATACTTCTCGTCGTATGCTGGCCATCCGGCGTCGCACACAGTGCCTTCGTTGCCCAGCGCGTGCCACAGTTCCTCGGCTATGTGAGGCGCGAACGGGGCGATGAGCACCACGAGCTGCGAGAGCAGCGTGCGGTTGCGGCACTTCAGCTGTTGCAGTTCGCCCACGCATATCATGAACGCCGAGATGCTGGTATTGTATGAGAAGTTCTCTATGTCCTGCGTAACCTTCTTTATAAGCCGGTGCAGGCTCTTGAGCTGTTCGGGCGTAGCGTCGGTGGAGTCGGGCAGGAACTGTCCGTCGCGGTTGTAATACAGCGCCCACAGTTTCTTCAGGAAGCGGTGGCATCCGTCTATTCCGTTGGTGTCCCATGGCTTGCTCTGTTCCACCGGACCGAGGAACATCTCGTACAGGCGAAGCGTGTCGGCACCGTACTTCTCGACGATCATGTCGGGATTTACGACGTTGTACATAGACTTCGACATCTTCTCTATAGCCCATCCGCAGACATACTTGCCGTCTTCGAGCTTGAATTCGGCATTGGCATACTCTGGTCTCCAAGCCTTGAACGCCTCGATGTCGAGCACGTCACCGTGCACAATGTTCACGTCGACGTGTATCGGGGTGACGTCACCGTAACCGTCTTTCAGTCCGAGCGACACAAACACAGGCTTATCCTCGGTGCTGAGGGCGTTGGCGCGATACACGAAATTGCTCCTGCCCTGTATCATTCCCTGGTTCACGAGCTTTCTGAACGGTTCCTCACAGCATGAGTATCCGTAGTCGTGGAGGAACTTGTTCCAGAACCGTGAGTAGATGAGGTGACCCGTGGCATGCTCCGTTCCGCCTACGTAAAGGTCCACGCACTGCCAGTATTCGTCCGCCTCGCGGCTCACGAGAGCATCGTTGTCGTGCGGGTCCATGTAGCGCAGATAGTATGCCGACGACCCAGCGAAGCCCGGCATGGTGTTCAGGTCGAGCGGGAACACGGTGATGTTGTCAATCCTGCTCTTGTCTGTCACGCAGTTGCCTACGGTGTCCCATGCCCACATACGGGCGTGTCCGAGCGGCGGCTCGCCGCTTTCGGTGGGTTTGTACTGGTCTACCTCCGGCAGGAGCAGCGGCAGGCAGTCCTCCGGAATCATGTAAGGCATGCCGTCCTTGTAGTATACCGGGAACGGCTCTCCCCAATAACGCTGGCGCGAGAAGATGGCGTCGCGCAGGCGGAAGTTCACCTTCACACGTCCCAGATGGTGTGAGGTGACAAACTCCTTTGTCTTGGCTATCGCCTCCTTGACGGTCAGTCCGTTGAGCGAGAAACCGTCGAGAGTGTCGCATCCGGCTGCCGGAGAGTTGCACACGATGCCTTCCTTGGCGTCGAAACTCTCCTCGCTGACGTCGCATCCCTCTATGAGGGGACGTATCTCGAGCCCGAAGTGCTTGGCGAAAGCGTAGTCGCGCGAGTCGTGGGCAGGCACTGCCATGATGGCTCCCGTGCCGTATCCTGCAAGCACATACTCTGAAATCCATATCGGGATGTTCTCTCCCGTGAACGGGTTTATGGCGTACGACCCGGAGAAAACGCCCGTAACCTTGCGGTCGCTGATGCGTTCGCGCTCGGTGCGTTTCTTCACATACTCTATGTATTCGGCTACGGCGTCACGCTGTTCGTCGGTGGTGAGTCTTGCCACGAGCTCGCTCTCAGGCGCAAGGACCATGAAGGTGACTCCGAAGATGGTGTCGGCACGGGTGGTGAAGATTGTGAAAGCCCCCTCAGCTCCCCCGGTGGGGGAGTTCTGGTTTGCTGAGTCAGGGGACAGACCTCCCCCACAGGGGGAGCCTGAGGGGGCTATCCTGAACTCCATCTCCGTTCCTTCCGAGCGTCCTATCCAGTTGCGCTGTGTCTCTTTAAGCGACTCCGTCCAGTCTATTGTGTCGAGTCCGTCGAGCAGACGCTGTGCGTATGCCGACACGCGCAGGCACCACTGCCTCATCTTCTTCTGCACCACGGGATAGCCGCCTCGCACCGACACGCCGTCCACCACCTCGTCGTTGGCGAGCACCGTGCCCAGTCCGGCGCACCAGTTCACCATCGTCTCGCCCATGTAGGCTATGCGGTAGTTCATCAGCACCTGCTGCTGCTCCTTCTCGCTCATGGCGTTCCATTCCCCGGCTGTGAAGCTCATCTCCTCCGAGCAAGCCGCGTCGAGCCCCTCGGTGCCCTTCTCGCTGAAGCGCGCGATGAGCTTTTCGATGGGCTGCGCCTTACCGCACTTGTTGCAGTAGAACGAGTTGAACATCTTGCGGAAAGCCCACTGGGTCCACTTATAATACTCCGGGTCGCACGTACGCAGCTCTCTGCTCCAGTCGAAGGAGAATCCTATGTTGTCCAGCTGCTGTTTGTAGCGTCGTATGTTGTCGTCGGTGGTCTTCGCCGGATGCTGTCCCGTCTGTATGGCATACTGCTCGGCAGGCAGTCCGTAGGCGTCGTAGCCCATGGGGTTGAGCACGTTGTATCCTCTCAGACGCTTGTAGCGGGCGTATATGTCAGACGCTATGTATCCGAGCGGATGCCCCACGTGTAGTCCTGCTCCGGACGGATAGGGGAACATGTTGAGCACATAGAACTTCTTCTTCTCCTTGTCCTCGACAACCTTATAGGTGTCATTCTCCTCCCACCAGCGTTGCCATTTCTTCTCTATTTCACTGAAATTGTAGTCCATTGCGGTATATGTTGTTTTGTTCTTTTTCTTTGTTCAATTGTTTATGTAGTATATCAGGGATAATGCGGACGGGTGGAACGAAAGCTTATTTTCTGATTCCCGAGTGCAGATTATCTTATTCAAAGATAATGAAAGGCGAGTGCAGAAGCAATGAAGGGAAACATAGTTTCACTTCATTTGATACTGCCGAGCCGCATCTTATCTTATGCAAAGCTATTGCAAACGAGCGGAAAGAGAGCTTGTTTTCAATTTCCCGAGTGCAGCTATATCTTATGCAAAGATACAAATTTTACCTCAAACGGCAAACATTTGCATGCTATTGGGCATCAGAAGCCTGTTTGTCGGCAGTGCGCGAGATGACGTCGGGCAGTGCGGAGAAATCGTCTATGACGCATTCCGCGCCGCTTTGCTCCAGTTCGCGGAGCGTCCCGTTGCCGTAGGTCACGCCACATGTATGCGCTCCTGCGCGCCTTCCCATCGTGATGTCGAATGCCGTGTCGCCCACCACCATTGCCGTGTCTGCATCCCTGCCGAGCTGCCTGAGTATTCTGTTCACCGGTTCCGGGTCGGGCTTGGCGTTGTCCACATCGTCCGCTCCCACTATCGCGCTGAAGCAGGAGTCGAGCCCGAAGCGGCTTACGAAGTCGCTGAGCGAGTGGTGTCCGCGGCTGCTGGCTATGGTGATGGTGAGTCCTTGGGCGTGCATCCGCCTTATTGTGTCAGCCACGTTGGGGAACATCGTCACGGCTCCCTCGCTGTTGTTCACCTCGAACAGACGCCTGTAGATGTCGGCGCAGCGCAGTCCCTCGTCGCGGTTTATGCCGAGCATGCGCACGAAAGCCTCGTCGAGCGGCAGTCCTATCGTCGCCGCGCACGTATAGTCATCGGGCTGCGGCATGCCATATTCGGCGATGGTCTGGTGCATTGTCTTTAGAATAACGCTTCTTGTGTCGGCAATCGTGCCGTCGAAGTCGAGAATAAGGGTATTTATCATGACTTGTGTTGTGTGATGGTTTCAATGTTCATGAGCCGCGCATCACCACGGCTATTGTCTTCATCCGCACATATTCCTCCGAGAGATACATCATTCCTCCGTACGGATTGTCCGTGCCCCACGAGTTCTTGGCTATGAAGTAGAGCCGTCCACGTCGGTCGCGCGCCATGCCGGTGAGAGCCATGCAGTGGTCGTCGGTGGTGAGACGCGCCTCAAACTCCTTCTGTCTCTGCTCCTGGGTGCAGGGCGTGTGCGAAGGGAGCTCCGCCGTTCCGCGTGCGAAGGTGAATCCCGGCTCCGTCACGTCGCCCTCCCAGCACACGGCGTGTCCTGCCTTCAGGGCTGAGCATATGCGCGCCATGAGCGTGTCGAGGGGCACGTTGAGGAAGCGGCAGGCGGTCTTGTTGTCGGGCACCTCGAGCGCGAACGTATCGCCCATGGGATGATGGGTGAAGCTGGTGAGAGCCGTGTAGTCGCCCGGAAGGAACAGGCTGCGCGCGAGCTGCCGCGGAGAATACTCCACGCCATAGAGCCAGAAGCGCGACGGCATGTAGCCCAGCGACTCGTCGAGGATGTCCGTGCAGCGGCTGTCGAAGCTTGACATGCTGTGCGAGCGTCGCGCCATTGCCGTCAGACGGCGCGCGAGCACGTTGTAGTTGGCGTCGCCTCCGCAGTTGTAAGGGTCGTATGTCATCATACCGTATTCCGCCGCCAGAGCGAGCGTCATGGGTGCCATGCCGCGCATGTCCACCCTTTCCCTGCCTCCGGAGAGAAAGCTGCGCCTCGCAAGGTGAGCCATCCACATGCGTGCCGGATAGTCGGGCGAGAGGTTGACGGAGTCGCCTGCCATGATGCGGTCGGTTTCTATGGTGGCGAGCATGCCGTATATCCAGCACAGCTGACTGCGTCCCTGGTTCTTGACAGGTGTGGTGCGCAGTCTCACCTCGTCGGTGAACGTGCCGTGCGGCTTGCGGTGTGCGTGCTGCGGTCTGCCGCACGCGAGCAGCATCATTGCGGATGCCGCCATGAGAAGTATATGTTTTTTCATCCGTCCGCAAAATTAATCATTTATGCGCGGGTGTGGAACGGCAAGGCGATAAAAATTTCTCCGCCGCCTGATTTTTATGTCCCTCCGTCGTCATTCCGTAGCCGGATTTTGCACGGCGAGGCGGGATTTGGGGGCAATAAAAGCGGAAAGCGGTATGAGTGGAGGTGGGGCGGGATAGGGATAAAGTATTATTTCCGGTTTGACTGTTAATTTGTTGAATTGACATATTGTCACGGAATATTTTTATTTCGAGACATAGTGATATTCATAAAAAAACGTCACGACATGGTGTTCCGTGCAGGCGGATATGCGTCAGTCATGCTCCCATATCGCAAAGGACATCGTTCCGGCAGGCGGGACATGCCATACGGGAGTGCGGAAAAGCCCCTTCGGAGTCGCCGTACAGTGTGTTTCGCGGCACGGAACGGTGTTTCCTGCGCGGTGACAGTGCCTTTTCCGCGTCGTAAAAGATGCTTTTCCGCGCCCGAAAAGATTGTTCCGCATGGTTTCATATGGCATATTTGATGCACATTTATGGAGTGTTTGCCGTAACCGTATGATATTATGTGCGTTGCGGCTGCACACGTGACAGTACGCTGTATGCGTCGCGCCAATGTGCCGGTTGCAGGAAAGGGAGTTATGGCGACATACGAAAAAGCATTGTGTAAGTCGCATGCCGCATCCGCATTACATTGTGACAGTGATGGAAAATGCTGCGATTCATATGTTGGCAAACCAAAGTAGAGACGCAAGATTTTGCGTCTCACGAGCAAGTATGCGCTGTTAATTGAGGCGATGATATGCATGTCGTTGCCGGGTTTATTGCTTGTGAGACGCAAGATTTTGCGTCTCTACTTAGTTAGTCAGCGCATGCTATTGCTTCGTTTCTCATATTTGATAATGGTGGCGTCAGCCTGTAGAGACGCAAAATTTTGCGTCTCACGAGCAAGTATGCGCAATTAATTGGCGTGATGATATGGCTGTCGTTACTGTGTTCGTTGGACGGGAGACGCAAGATTTTGCGTCTCTACAGGCTGACGCCATCATAATTGTTTCCCGATACATCATAAAAAACGGGGCGCACCATGCCGGCGCGCCCCGTCTCAACTGTTATACATTGACCTTTAATTGGTGCGGATGCTTATCTCCAAAGGACAGCCTGATACTCCTCAGGAGCATTTATGTCGTACAGGCGTTCCATTGTCATGTTACCCTTTACGTGGAACCGCATCGGGTTTTTCGGGTCGGAGGTGATGTCGGTGTACTTGTAGTCGAGGTACATCGTGGTTATCCGCCTCTCCAGATACTTCTTTGTGGCGTGCCTTATCACCTCGTAACGGTAGGTACAGTCACCGCTTGTCTCAAGGTTTATGGCGTTGGCAGGGTCGCCCGCGCTCAGTGTGAGCTTGCCGGTGATGACGCCTTTCTCGTCCTTCACGCCTTCCTCGAAGTGTGTGATTACCTTATAAAGCCCACGGTTGACATCCTCGCTCCATGTCGTTCCGGCAAGGAAGAACACGCTCCTGTCGTCCACCACGCGGCACTCGCGGGTGTCCTCCACCGCGCCGTCCGAATTCGTACCGTCTATGTATACATACATGTTGGTGGAGGAGTAGGTTCCCGAGTAGTCGTTGAAGAGCTTCAGGTTGAGCAGAGCCTTGTCCCATCCGCTGCGTATGTTGAGCTTATACGACGGGTCCGGCATGACAGTAAGTGGCAGAACCCAGTTCTCGTTGGTGTCAAGACCTTTGAGATTGAAGTCGATGATGTAGAGGTTGGTGTTCTGTCCGGACGCCACGTGGCATGTTTGAGATGGGAACGAGTAGAAGTTCTCGGGCAGCTGTCTGAACCAGAGGTCCTCGCGTCCGGAGGCGAACCTTGCCTTGTTGAGTATGTCGAGCGTATCGTTGTCGACGCCTATCTTCACGTTGAAGTCCCTGTGGTTGGTCGCCGAGCCGCTTATTATCACAGGCAGCTTGAACTGTCCCGTGCCGTCTGCCTTGTAGCGTACGTATATGTCGTGCACTCCGTTTGAGCCTACGGGAGCCTTGAAGGATACGAGTTGCTCGTAAACCTCCTCCTCCCAGTCCTCGTTGCATGAAGTGAGCATGCCGCACATTGCGGTCATCGCCGCCATGATATATAATTGAATCTTTTTCATCTTTTATATGTTTTATCGTTGTTCAGAATATGATTCCGTTTATTCGTAGTCTCTCCAGCCCGGAGCCTGTGTCAGGTTCTTGTTGCGGCGGAGCTCCTCCCATGATATGGGCCAGAAGTACTGCCTGCGCGAGAACGAGGTCTGCAGCTTCGGCACTCTCACCGGATTGTAGAACTGCAGGGCGTTTCTCTTGTCCATAAGGGTGTTGCATCCGTATATCTGTTCAGCCTCATGCTTCTCGGCAATCTTCCATCTGCGCAGGTCGAAGAACCGCTGGTTCTCGGCGAACAGCTCCACCTGACGCTCGTGTACGATGGCGTTGAAGAACTTGTCGCGGTCGGCATACACCCCGTCAGAGTAGTCGGGAACGCCCGCACGCATCCTCACAGGCTTCACTCCGCGCCTCATCTGCTCTATGTCACGGCTCACGGTGTAGGTCTGAGTGCCGTCCCACGACGGAATGTCATAGCTCGACGTGAGGTTGTTCACAGCCTCGGCGTAGAGCAGCAGTATGTCCGCGTAGCGCAGGGCAGGGTCTGCCTTCTGTCTTATCTCACTGTAGTTGCCCACGAGGATGTCGTAAGGATGCACATACTTCATCACTCCTATGCCGGTGTTCACCCAACGCTCGTTGCCGTTAACACGTCCGTCAGCCTCTCCACGGTAGTAGAACACCTGCTGGTAGTGGTAACGCTCTTCTGTCGTACTCAGTCCGGGCCATACCGTTCCGCTGTATGCCACCGACGCATAGAAGCGCGGCTCGCGGTTGGCATAGCCCATGAAGATGCCGTTGTCGGGCAGATGGTCGTACGGGTGCAGGTATTTGTTGTTCGCTGTGGTGAACTCGTTGCCCTTGCCGTATTGTGCCATCACGCGCTCGCGGTCGAACGGTGTGCCGTCTGCCATGTCGTAGGCGTCGCACTGTTTCTGTGTGATGCCGTGGATGTTCCATCCTCCGAGTGTGTTGGGAAGCTGGTGTCTCACAACGTCTGCCACACTGCTTATACCATTGTCATCGAGAGAATTGCCACGGTAATTCTGCCCGCGTGTGAATATTATCTCCGGATTCTCGGCGATGGCAAGCTCACCGTTGAACACCGAGCGGTAAGACTCGTACGGGTCGATGTCAGCCCATCCGTTCGGGAAGTCCTGACTTGAGTATGGCTCGCATTGCGGAGGAGTAACTGTTGTAGGATAGGCTCTGTCCTGCGCGGTTTTCCTTACGCCGACGGTATATATCCTGTATACGCCTGCCTTGTCGTTGTAGTCAAGGAAGTCTTTGCCTGCCGCAACGGCGAGAGCCCACTTCCTTTCGTCATACTCCTGGGAAATGAGGTGGCGTCCTGTCTTGTCGGTGAAGTCTGCCATCTCGGTGTTTCCGTTGTAGAGAGGGCTGGCGGCGTAGGTCAGCACCTTTGCGCGCAACGCTAAGGCGGCACCCTTTGTCGGACGTGCTATGTTGAGGTTGTCGCGTCGGTCGGGCAGCACTTTTGCAGCCTCAACCAGTTCCTTGCATATGTAGTCGACGCACTCGTCGAACGTGCTGCGCGGGTAAGACAGTTTGTCGTAGCTCTCGCTGAAGTCAGCTCCCTTATCCGGCATGATTGGCACAGGACCGTACTTGCGTATGAGCAGCCAATAGAAGTAGCCGCGCAGGAAGTGTGCCTCTCCTTTAAGCACGTCTATCTCTTCTTGGGTGAGCCCCTCGTTGGCGTGCGCTCTCTCTATGAAAATGGACGCCTGACGTATTCCCTGATATGACCATGGCCATGACTTCTTGTAAAAGTCGCTGTAACTGTATCCGTCGCCATACTCACCGAGTTTGAAATAGCGGTAACGCGCACCGTTGTTTCCTTCGTTGAAGGTGATGTCATCGCAGAAGTTCGTAGGGTTGTTGTCGCTGTGCCCTATCTCGATGTTGTCTCCCTGCAGGCGGCTGTAGCTCAGTGACAGCCACTCCAACGTATTTGTCTTGTTGTTGAATATATGTTCAAGCGACTGCTGGTCCTTGAAATATTTCTCTGTATCGAGATAGTCGGAGCAGGACGTCAGGGCTGACGCTGCGCACACTGCGGCAACTCCGGCTATCATATATTTATATTTTTTCATATCTGTTGTCTTTAGATTGTTGATATAGTATTACAATTACAGACTGATGGTCATACCAAGAGTGAATGTTCTTGACAACGGATACTTCTGTCCGTCGCTGCTTCCGAGCTCCGGATCCCAAAGCTTGAAGTCGGAGAAAGTCAGCAGGTTGGTACCCATCAGATACACGCGTACATTTTGTATGTTGATGCGTGATGTAAGCGATTTCGGCAGTGTGTATCCTATCTCGACGTTCTTCAGTCGCAGATATGAGCCGTCGCGCAGCCAGAAGGTGGAGTTACGGTAGTTGTTATTGTTCCATCCGTAAGTGAGGCGCGGGTATTTCGCGTTCACGTCCTCATTCTTTCCGAGCTGCCAGTAGTTGCCGACAACGTCTGTAAGGATGTTTCCCCAAGAGTGGTTTGAGAACGGATAGACAGTATAACCGCCGATGAAGAACGATGTCTTTCCGACACCCTGGAACAGTACGTTGACATCAAAACCTTTCCATGATGCCGATGCTCCGAAACCGTAGATGAAGTTCGGCTTTGTTGTAGAGCCGATAGGCACGATGTCGTTGTCGTCTATCTTTCCGTCACCGTTCACATCTTTATACTTGATGTCACCGGGAGCTATCTCCACGGCTGTAACCAATGCGGACTGATCAGGGCTGTTGCGGATGTCCTCATAGTCCTTGAAGAGTCCGAGAGCCACAAGTCCGCGTGTCTGGTCTACACGGTATCCAGCCGAGCGTTTGTAGCCGTAGTGGCTGTATTGCTCGTCATATTCGAGTATCTTACTCTTACTGTAGGTGAAGTTTCCACGTATGGTGAAGTTCACGTCTCCTATCTTGTCGCTGTAGGCAATGTTGCCGTCGACTCCTTGCGAGCGCACGCTGCCCACATTGGCTGCCGGCTGTTGTGAGTTGCTTACACCTATTATCTCAGGTATATATTTGCGCCACATGAAGATACCGTCACGGGTCTCGCGGAAGTAATCGACCGTTCCGCTGAGCTTGTTGCCGAAAAGATAGAAGTCAAGTCCCAGGTCGTGCTTCGTCGCAACTTCCCAAGTGATGCCTTTGTTCGCAAGAATGAGATATGATATACCGTTGTATGTGAAGTTGCTCGTGTCGAAGTCACCGTATACATAACGGTCGCTGCCGTTGGTGTAGAAGCGTCCCTGGAACGGGAAACGTGTCTCGAGATAGTCGTTGCCCACCTTACCGTATGAATAACGCACCTTGAACATGTCCACCCACGGAGCCACTTTCTTTATCCAAGGCTCCTCACCGATGTTCCATGCAGCCGAATAAGCCGGGAAGAAACCGAAGCGTTTGCCTTTTGCGAAGTTCTCCGAGCCGTTGTAGCCGAAATTGAAGTCGACGAAGTAACGGTTGGCATAACCGTAGGTGAAGCGTCCTGCAAGACCCTGATGACGGCGGTCTATGCCCTGGATGGTGCGCTGGAAGGCGATGTTAAGGCTCTTTATTGGGTCATCGTCTGACTGATGTACCCAGTTGTTCTCAGAGTTGTCGGTAGTCCCGTCCTGCGAATATTTGAGGATGGCACCTACCTGATGCATGCCGAAATTGCGCGCGTAGTGCAGCTCAGCCTCGAAGAACTCCCTCTTCTTTCCTTTGGAATAAGGTTGTGATATCATGAGTTGCTCGTCCACCATCTTTTTGAACACGAGGTTGCCATCGCTGTCGCGCAGACGCTCCGCCTGCCATCCTTCAGGTGCTTTCCAATGTTCATTGCCGTTGTCGGTGTAGACATCATATCCGTAGCGTACCAAAGCCTTGAGTCCTGGAGTGATGAAGTTGAAGTCCTGAGTAAGCTCGGCAGTAGTGTTTATGGTGTTTTTCCAAATCTGGTTGTAACCATACTGTGTGACGAGAACCCACGGGTTGTTGTGTCCGTCTTTGCCTTGCGAGCCCCATTTGCCGTCTTTGTATCTCACAGGAGTGGCGATTGGGTTATACAGCAGAAGCGATTCCCATATGTGTTTGTAGTCCGCACCCGGCTGGTTCTGCTTTTCCAGTGCTCCAGATATACCTATTTTAATAAGTGTGGTCTTGGTTATGTTCATGTCGAAGTTCATGCGGTAGTTCCAGCGGTGGTAGTTGGCGTTGGTCTTATAGTCCTTCAGCGCGGAGTCGCTGTTGTACATACCGCCTTCCTCTACATAGCTCATAGATGCGAAATAGCGTGCGTTGGAACCGCCGCCCGATACGTCAACGTTGGCGCGGAAAGTGGGCGCGCCGTCCTTGAGCAACAGTTTCATCCAGTTGACGTTGGGGAACACCTCGGGGTCGAGCTGGTTGTCGAGCAGATAAAGGTCGTCGTCGCTGTAGGCGGGAGACATGTTCCGGCTTTCGAGAGCCTCGTTCATCATTCGTGCGTATATCTTTCCGTCGACGAACTCCGGTGTCTTCGTGCGAGTGTTGTAGCTGTACTCAACTTTTCCGTTTATGCGTGTCGCTCCGTCGCGGCCGTGCTTTGTCGTTATGAGAACGACACCGTTGGCACCGCGCGAACCGTAGATGGCAGTTGTGGAAGCGTCTTTCAGCACGCTGAAGGTCTCTATGTCCTCAGGGTTTATGTCGTTGATGTTACGCTCAAAACCGTCGACGAGCACGAGCGCGCTGCTTCCAGCACCGAAGGTGGAGATACCGCGAATCCAGAACTCGGACACGTTGTCGCCCGGATTACCTGTCGTCTGTCGTGCGAACACGCCCGGTATGACTCCCGCGAATGAGTTTGTGATGCTGGCGGTAGGTGTGCGCAGATCGCCAGGGTTTACCGTCGTGACGGCTCCCGACACGGTGAGCTTCTTCTGCACACCCGTACCTGTGACGACAACCTCGTCTATCACGTTGTCCTTCTTTTCCTTAAGCCTGACGTCTTGCGTGGTCTGTTCCTTGATGAGAACCTCCTGCACCTCCATTCCGATGTAGCTGAACACCAGTCGGGTGTATGCCTTTATCTTTATCTTATAAACACCGTCGATGTTTGTTATCACTCCGAGTGACGGGTTCTCCTTGGGAGTCACGCTCGCACCGATGAGCGGCTCACCGGTCTCATCGGTCACCGTACCCGTCACTTCTATTGTCTTCTGATCGTCCTGTGCCTGCATCTGCAGCGGTATGCATATAGCAAGCATAAGCATAAATATAAGATTCCTCATAGTAAAATTTGTATTGGATTATTACGGTTTACTCTCTCGTGATATAGCGTATGCCCCTGTTGCCGTTGTCGCCGATATACCATGTCTCGTTGGTCTCGTCGTAGGTGACTCCTGTAGGATGATAGAACCGTGCCTCCTTCAGCGGGTCTCCGTCTATATATCCGGTCACTTTTCCGTCGGCGTTCTCGTTGCTTCGTCCGGCGACGATTGTGGCGACACCGTCCGGGGTGAGTTTCCATATGCAGTGGTTCTCATACGCACTGAAGTAGAAGTCGTACAGTTCACCGTCCGGGCGCGGGTTTTTCACGTAGTCATAGTTCTTTACGAAAGTTCCCGACCAAGGCTGGTCGAAACGCGCTGAAGTACCTGTTCCTTCCACACATCCCCATGCTCCGAACTTTCCTGCTATGATTATAGGAGTCTCGAACATGTTTGTCTTCTCATTATAGTTAGATCTTAACACAACGGGCGCGCCTTCCATTATTATATACATATACTTTGCCGACGGGTGAAGGATGAGGCGCATGTGCTGTCCGTCGGTCTGTGTGAGCGCTGTAAGAGAGAAGCACCGCGTGCGGTTCACGTCGGTATTGGGTATCTCTCCGGTAGGGTTCTCCATGCGGTAAACGCATGCGTTGGTCCATGAGGAGTAGAACTTGGTGCCGTTAGGCATGCATACAACGCCGTAGGAACACGGTCCGTAGTTATAGGGACGCATTTTCTTGAATCCTTCCGAGCGCAGGCAGTAATACATGTTCGGTCTTGTCTCGTTCGAAGCCTGTCCGTTGTCGTCGGGGAATATGAGTGTGTCGCCGTCGGCAGTGAATGTGAACGAGAACATGGCAGAGTATTGTCTGCGCGGGAAAAGACGTGTGTGGGTGCGTTGTGTAAGGTTGAGCACGCGCAGTCCGTCATGCCAGTTGGCAGCAAACAGAATTCTGTCACCGCCTATCTCCGCATATTTCGGGTCGAACACCAGCCAGTCGTTTGCAGGCGCGGATGCCTCGCCGTCGAACGAGCCGTACGAGTATGACGAGTTGCCTGACTCGTCCACCTTTCTTAACAATGTTCCAACAGTGGTCTTAGGTATATAGTTGAATTTTTCGTCAAAGTCTTTGTCGCAGCGGGTTTGCCGTCCTTGTCGTCTATTGTCACGGTTACTGTGCCGTCGTAAGAACGCTTTCCTACCATACAATAGATAATCTCACCGGTAGAGCCGATGACCTTCGCTTCCTTTCCGCCCACATTCACGTGAATCTTCGTCTCGTCTGTGCCGAAGTTCTTTCCGTAGATGTAGAGGCGCGTTCGCACTTGTCCCTCTTTCGGACTGAAGTCTTTGAATTCGACCGGTTGTGATGGATCGAACGAGCCTGAGGCGACGTCGTCATCCTTGCAACCGATGAACATCATGCAGCATAGGAATGCTGAAATAATGAAATTTTGTTTCATGTTGGTTAGAATTTTTAGATTGATTTTTGTGAGTTGCGCTCACGTTATTGTTAAGATTAATTTTTGTGTGTTTTGTTTTGTCTGTTTTTTTGTGTTTTATATGGGTTGTTGTTGTGTTTGTTGACGGTAATTCGTATGGTTTATGGGTGTAAATGAATTGTCAGGCTTTTGAGGCTTAAGTATTCAATACATTTTGCAAATATATGATAATATTTCTTTCGTAATTAAAAATAATGGTACTTTATTGTTGAAAATAAGTTAATTGTGATTAATAAAGATTGATTTTGGTTTTTGTTTGTTCTATTTCGGAGATTTATTATTATCTTTATCGCCAATTTGAAAACCGCCTTTTGACTGATTCATATGCTTTTTTGTTCATTTCATGACGGGTCGGTGGCATCGTATATGGGTGTCAGGGATGTCGTTTGAGAGTGTTTTCGGTGGATTTTGAACGGCTTTTTTGATGTTTTTTGAGATTGTTTCCGTATATATGATAATGTTGTTCATGTATGCGATAATCACGTTGTTTTCCATTGATAAATTGAATACGGCATGATGATATGTGCTGCAAGCTAAAGTAGAGACGCAAAATTTTGCGTCTCACAAGGAGGTTTGCGTTTGTTGCCGGTGTATAGTCGCGTGCGTATGTTGGTGTAGGGTGGACGGGAGACGCATGGATGCGTTTGTTTGCCGATGTATTTTCGCGTGCGTATGTTGGTATGGGGAGGACGGGAGACGCAAGATTTTGCGTCTCTACTGTTAGGGATGCGATGTTGATTGGGGGGATGATGTGCTTATGGAACGTGTCATGTCACAGATACTCGGCGAAGTCGGTGAGCCTCATGTCACCCTTTCTTGTGAGCGTGTCGTGGAATGCGAAGGCGGCGCGCAGCGAACCGGGGCAGTGTCCCTTTGTGGCTATGCGCTGGTATTCGCGCAGCAGTGGGCGGTAGTCGGGGTGCGCGCAGTTGTTTATTATCTCCTCCGCTCTCCGTGCCGGACCCTTTCCTCTGAGGTCGGCTATGCCCTGTTCGGTTATTATCACGTCCACGTCGTGCTCGGTTGAGTCTATGTGGCTGCACATGGGGACTATCGCGCTGATTTTCCCGCCCTTGGCTGTCGAGGGCGTGTAGAATATGCTTATCGAGCCGTTGCGCTCGTAGTCGCACGACCCTCCGATGCCGTTCATCAGCCGTGAGCCGCACACGTGGCTCGAGTTCTCGTTGCCGTAGATGTCGCACTCCAGCGCGGTGTTCATCGCTATCACACCGAACCGGTGTATGAGTTCCGCCGAGTTGGACAGCTCGCTCGGGCGCAGCGTGAGACGGCTGCGGAAGAAGTCCATGTTGGAATACACTTTCTTCAGGCACTCGTTCGACACAGTCATCGCCGCCACCGACGCCTGCGAGATGCGTCCTTTGAGCATAAGGTCCACTATGGCGTCCTGCACCACCTCGCTGAACACCTCCACCACGGGCATGTCGTCGCACTGTCCGATAGCCTCCATCACCGCGTTGCCCGTCACGCCCACACCGCTCTGTATGGGGAACATGCACTTGGGGATGCGTCCGGCGCGCATGTCGCTCAGGAAGAAGTCCACCACGTGGCGGCCTATCATGTCGGTGTCGGGAGTCGAGGGCTTGAAGGTGCGCGCCTCCTCTGGTATGCAGCACTCCACCACTCCGGCTATCTTCCCCGGCTCTATCTCCAGATACTCCGTGCCGATGCGCTGTCCCACGCCTGTCAGAGGTATGGGCTGGCGGTAAGGATACTCCAGACACTCATACTCGTCGTGCAGATAGCGTGCGTCGGCATTGTGAAAAGTGTTCAGCTCCAGAATCACTCTCTTCGCCAGACGCGCTATTGTCGGCACTATGCCGTCTGCCGAGGTGAGATACACGCGGCACTTTCCGCCATACTCCTCTATGGCAGACACCTCTATCACAGCCCAGTCAATGTCACCATAAAAACCCCTGCGCAGACGCTCAGCCATGTGTCCGAGATGCATGTCCTCATAGTCTATCTCGCCCAGGTTGGCGTGGTTGCGGAAGTCGGCGTTGGTGGAGAAGGGCGCGCGGAACTTTATTGCGTGAGCCGCCGCGAGGTCTCCCTCGAGGCTCTGGCACGACGATGCGCCCGTGATGACGCCCACGGCGAACGGTCTGCCTGCCTCGTGCTCCTCGCGGGCGCGTTTCGACAGTGCCCTCGTCACGGCTTTGGGGACACCGCTGGGGGTGAATCCGCTGAATCCGATGTTGTCGCCGTCCTTTATCATCGCTGCGCCTTCGGCAGCCGTTATGCGTGTGTATGCCATCTCCTTAAATGTCTATTGTTTGTTCGGATGGCAAAGTTAGTTATTTTAAAGCATAAAACACGCCTTGCGACATGATTTTCTGCATAAATTTACAAAAATACATTCAAAAAGGCACTAAAACTGTATAAATATACAGAAATAGCCGTTAAATATGCAGAAATGTGCATATCCGTGCCTCCGCCATTCCTTTGTCGCGTCACGGTGGGGAGTCTGTGGAGCGTCTTCTTTCATGTTGTCGCGAGGCGGAAGAAAAACCGCAGCATGCCGTGCCGTCCGCAGCACGAATACGCGCAAATATGTATTGATGTATTAATAAATATACATGAAAGCATGAATAAATGTACATGGATGCATGCATAAATATACATGGGCGCATGTATAAATATACATCGCAACGCGAAAATACCGCCGTTTTTGCGCGCAGACATGCTTTCGGCTGCAAATACGCGGGTTTTGAGCGTTTTACATATTCCGCTGACACACAATAAGATATATTGTCCGACATAATCAAAGTCCTTTTCCAGCGTCGCAAAAGAGGCTTTTCCGCCATGCGAAACGGGCTTTTCCGTGTGTCGGAAGAGCTTTTTCTGCGGTGCGGAACGGTGCTTTCTGCGGTACGGAAGAGCCTTTTTCGCGTGCCGATGGAGATTGTCCGGTCGTATAAGGAGGAAGAAAGTGCCATGCGGGTACGCTTTCCGTATATCGCGGAGACGTCCGTCGCGCCGTGCCGTTTCTGTTTTGTTGTTTTCTGTTGTCAATATTTTTTACTGTTATTATGTATAATTATGCGTTTCCGTCGGGTGTGTTCCGAGGCGGCTGGATGCCCCTCCGGGCACGGGTCGCAGCCGTGAGACGTCCGCGGCATATGCTCCCGTGCGAGCGAATAGTGAAAAAATTCGCTTATTCCGACTATTTTGTGTAAGTTTGCAGGCGAAACTCGAATAAGATGAAAAAGAAACAGATACTGCTTATAAACGACATTGCCGGATATGGCAAGGTGGCTACCGCCGCGATGCTGCCGATACTCTCGTACATGGGTCATCCCACTTACAATCTGCCGACGGCACTTGTCTCGAACACGCTCGACTACGGCAAGTTCAACATTCTTGAGACAACCGACTATATAAAAGGTGTCTTTCCCGTGTGGCGCGAGCTGGGTTTCACCTTCGACGCCATAGCTACGGGCTTCATGGCATCGGAGAGTCAGGCGCGCATGATATCCGACTACTGCCGCGAGCAGGCTGCCTCGGGCACGGTGATATTCGTCGACCCGATAATGGGTGATGAGGGAAAGCTCTACAACGGAGTCACCGGTGAGGCGATAAAAAGCATGCGTGAGATGGTGAGCGTAGCCCATCTGGTGTTTCCCAACCACACCGAGGCATGCTATCTCACGGGTATGGAGTACGACGCCCGGGGTGTGAGCCGCGACGGGGCGCGCCGTCTCACCGACGCACTCCTGGCTCTGGGCACCAAGTCGGCGCTCATCACGAGCATCCCTGTGGACGGTCAGCCGTCGGTGGTGGGCTACAATCATGTGGACGGGGAGTATTTCTGTCTGCCCTACACCGAGATTCCGGTGCATTTCCCCGGTACGGGCGACATCTTCTCGGCGGTGCTCATAGGGCGTCTGCTCGACGGAGAGATGCTCAAGCCGAGCACCCGCAGGGCGATGGATGCCGTATACACGCTCATCGACCTCAACAAGGACAACGAGGACAAGAATCGGGGCATACCGCTCGAGAAGTATCTCGACGTGCTCTGACCGTGCGCAGTCAGCCAACCGCAGGCACGGGCATCCTGCCCCTTACCGCGTCCGCCGCCTGTGCGACTCGGTGCGGGAAGTGTGCGCGGGCGTGCAAAAAAGAGATAAAAATAATGCGTTCTGCCGGTCGGAATGATTTTTTATATGTATTTTTGCGCTTGTTATATGGACAGGTTTATTATTGTTCTGACACTCTGTCTGATGTGGTCGGCGGGATGCGCCGCGCAGAACGACGGAGGCGACACCGCTGACGGAGGAGTGCTCGAGCCGATGGTGAAGGTGAGCAAGGTGCTCGACGACAACGGCGACAGCATACAGTATGTGGAGATGAACAGCGTGTATGTCTATCCCGCTCCGGTGTTCAAGAACGAGAAGCAGCGCGCCGCCTACAACCGGCTCGTGGCAAACGTGAAGAAGGTGCTGCCCATAGCGAAGGAGGTGAACCGCATCATCATAGAGACATACGAGTATCTCCAGACGCTGCCCGACAAGAAGGCGCGCGACGCCCATATGAAACTTGTGGAGAAAAGCATACGCAAGGAGTACACGCCACGTATGAAGAAGCTGTCCTATCAGCAGGGAAAGCTGCTCATAAAACTTGTCTACCGCGAGTGCAACTCGTCGTCCTACCAACTCATACAGGCGTTTCTCGGACCTATAAGGGCAGGATTCTATCAGGCGTTCGCCATGCTGTTCGGGGCGAGTCTCACCAAGAAGTATGAGCCGGAGGGCATCGACCGTCTCACCGAAAGGGTGGTGCTGATGGTTGAGGCAGGGCAGCTGTAGGTTCTTATAATAATAATGCGCCCATCAAATAATAATAAACGGAAAAGGCGGACACGTCATGATGTCCGCCTTTTCCGTTTGTTTCCGTATCACGGAGTATGCCTCACCGCGTGCCGGTCATTCCGCGCTCTCGGTGTATATCACCTGAACCATCACCTGTCCCACGGCTTTCAGAGTGTTCGCGTCGATGTGGTCCATGTCGTCATACACGGTGTGCCATGTCGGACCGAATGAGCTTTGGGCACATTCCGGATGGTATGGTATGATGTCGATGGTGGGTATTCCCGCCTTCTCATTGAGCGGAACGTGGTCGTCGTTCACCATTGTGCCGTCGGTCATCGGGAAATATTCGGCGTAGCCGATGCTGTGGGCGGCTCCCCACACCTTGTTCACGATGTCCTGGGCATAGCTCTTCGATATCCCCTCCTGGTGGAAGCGCGCGCCCTGTCCGCCCACCATGTCGAGCAGAATGCCGTATGCCGCCGTGTATCCTTCGGGCAGATGGGTAGCCCAGTGCTGCGCTCCGAGAGCCCAGGAGTCGTTGTCCGACGGTGTGTCAGCCCACTCGGGCGTTCCCCAGTCCTCCGCGTCGAAGCACACGAAGTCTATGCCCAGCCTGAGCGTACTGTCGTTCCTGAGCAGCCGTGCCAGCTCAAGCATCACTCCGATGCCGCTCGCTCCGTCGTTGGCTCCCATGACAGGCTTGCGCCAGTTGGCGGTGTCGGGGTCGTTGTCTGCCCACGGGCGCGAGTCCCAGTGTGCGCAGACTATTATCCTTTTCTTCGCTTCCGGGTTGTAGCGGGCTATGATGTTGCAGCTGCGCAAGGTTGTCCCGTCATATCCTTTGAGGTCGGCGCGCTGCCGTTCCACCTCCATTCCGTATGCCTCGAACTTACTTGCTATCCATTCTCCGCACTCGTCGTGCGCCTTGCTGTTCATTGTCCGCGGACCGAACGAGCACTGTTTAGCCACGAAACTGTATGCCGAGTCGGCGTTGAACTCCGGACCTGCGAGTGCCACGGAGTCTGCCGGAGTGTCGCCTGAAGTCTTTTTCGCGTTCCTGCAAGAGGCGCATGACGCCGCGGTGATTATCATTGCGGCTGTTATAGCCATTGTTATGCGGATGTGTCTCATTGTCTTCTGTATGTTGTCTGTCATTATTCTGCCGTCCTCATGGCGGCATGTTCCCTTTCTATGCTGTTGTGGCAGCCATGCCCTTCACCGTGTCCATCACCCTCAGCCAGTTGCCTCCCCATATCAGGGCGATGTCCTCCGGGGAGTATCTGCGGCGCAGCAGCATGCGCGTGAAGTTTATCATCTCGCTGCTGTCAGCCATTCCGCTCACCCCGCCGTCGCCGTCGAAGTCGGTGCCTATGCCCACATGATCGGTCCCCATTATGCTTATGGCATGCTCCAGATGGGCTATGGCGTCGAGTATGGACGCCTCTCCTGCCGTGCGGAGGAATCCGTGGTAGAGCGTGATGTGCACCACTCCGCCCTTACGTGCTATGGCGCGCAGCTGGTCGTCGGTGAGGTTTCGCGGCACATCGCACAGCGCGCGGCAGTTGGAGTGGGAGCATACTATCGGCGCGCGGCTTATGGACAGTGCGTCGTAGAACGATTTCTCGCCTGCGTGACTCATGTCCACCATCACGCCGAGGTCGTTCATCCGCCTTATCACTTCCGCTCCGAAGGCGCTCACTCCGCCGTGTGTCCCCTTGCTGCGGCGTGCGCTGTCGCAGATGGCATTGTCTCCGTTGTGGCACAGAGTCATGTATGCCATGCCCCGGCGTGCGAAGTGGTCGATGTTGTCGAGGCTGTCCTCTATAGCCAGACCGTTCTCTATGCCGAGCATTATGGACTTGTGTCCGAGCCGTTTCGCCTCATACAGGTCGGCTGGAGTGCGCGCTATGGACAGGTGTCGGGCGTTGCGCGCGACGATGTTCTCTATCTTGTCGAAGATGAGGTCGGCGTAGTCCTTCGGGCTCTCGGTGCCGAACTGCGCCACATCTGCGAACTTCTGTCCTTCGGCGGGCTGCGGAAGATATGCCACCATGGTCACCGCGTCCTGCCGTCCGTCGTCCATCTTGTGCAGGTCAACGAGTATTCTGGGGTCGCGTTCCTCGAATCTTATGCCTTGGGAGAAGAACATCGGGGTGTCGCAATGGGTGTCGAGGGTGAGCGTGGATGCGTGGGTGCGCTTCGCCTCACTGAAGAGCCGTGCCTCGTCAACGAGCCATCTGAAGAGCGGCAGACCGTCCGTGCCCATCCATTCCGGATGCCACTGCACGCCTATCACGGGCTTGTGGCATGTGCTTTCCATCGCCTCTGCCGTGCCGTCGGGCGCGGTCGCCGTTATGCGCATGCCCTTTCCGGGCGACGTCACTTCCTGATGGTGGAAGGAGTTGACGAATATCCGGTCTGCGCCGAATATGCCGTGCAGTGCCGAGTCGGGCTCTATGTCCACGCTGTGTGTAGGTTCCGTGCGGTCGGCTTCCTGCGAGTGCTTTATCAGCTTGGGCGTGTGCGGTATGTCCTGACACACCTCTCCGCCCAGTGCGATGGCTATGGTCTGCATGCCGCGGCATATCCCCAGTATGGGCATCTGGCGGTTGTAGGCGAGCCGTGTGGCGAGAAGCTCGGGCAGGTCGCGTGCCTGATTAATGTTGTGCAGACCCGGTTGGGGCTGCTGTCCGCTCCATAGCGGGTTGTGGTCGGCACCTCCCGTGAGCAGCAGCGCGTCGATGTTGTCGAGCGTGTTGATGATTATGTCTTTGTCGGCAAGCGGCGGGATAATCACGGGCACGCCTCCGGCATCCGCTATCTGTGTGTAGTAGCGGTCGCGCAGCGAGGCGTCTCCGTCGGCGTAGTTTGCCGTTATGCCTATCAGCGGCTTGTGTTCCGCCTCCGGATAAGCCGAGTAAATGTCTTTTGTTATCGCGTTGAGATCAAATGATTTCATTTCTTGCGAGGGGTATTTTGCATGTTGCTGTGGTAAACAAAGAGTGCCGCCTGCGGAGGGGAATATTCCTGACGCCCGTCGCCGGAGTCCTGCCGCAGGCTGCATAGGGCTCAGTCGTCTATGTGTACCGGTATCTCTCTCTTTATGCTCTGTTCGAGCGAGATGAGCGTCTCGGTAGATACCACTCCGGGGATGCCCTGCATCTGGTTGTTGAGAAGGTCCATGAGCTGTTCGTTGTCGCGTGCGTAGAGCTTCACGAGCATGGTGTACGGACCTGTGGTGAAGTGGCATTCCACTATCTCGGGTATGCTCAGCAGACGCTGCACCACGTTCTTGTACATGCTGCCGCGTTCGAGATTGAGACCCACGTATGTGCATGTGGTGTAGCCGATGCTCTTCGGATTGACGTCGAAACCGCTTCCGGTGATCACTCCGTCTTCCACAAGATGCTGCACGCGCTGGTGTATCGCGGCTCTTGAAACGCCGCATTCGGCTGCCACATCCTTAAAAGGTATGCGGGCGTTCTTTGATAGTATTCCGAGAATCTTCTTGTCGAGTCTGTCTATTTTTTCCATTATGACTTGTTTTTAATTTTACTTTTTGAAAGCAAATGTAGTCAATTCCCATGACATGGACAACAATATTTGTATTAAAAATATGCTAATTGTTTACATTGTGACATCTTGTCGTGACGGGGGAAAGGTCGGTGACGGAGCGTTGCGGAGAACGGGAGCCGCCGTGACGGGGACGCATGGCTGCCGTGATGGAGCGTGTACGGAACGCCTTTTGCCTGCCGTGCGGTGTGGTGAGACGGCATTTCAGATGTGGTAAAAAATCATTACACCAGCCTTCATGAGACCGCGCCATTTGCAGACGGAAAGGCTTTTGCCGCCGTATACGCTGATTTTGGAGAGATCAGATAAACTTTTGAGTGTCAGCGTATTATACATATGGCTCCGCAGAAGACGCCTTTCGGTGATGCGGAACGGGCTCTTCCGCACTGCCAAAAAGCCTTTCCTGCGGTGTGATATTGGCTTTATGGCGTGGCGGAACATGCTTTTCCGTGCGACGTTTCGGTCGTGGAGCGCGTACGGAATGTGATTTATGCGCTGTAGGATGGTGTTTTTCAGATGTACTACATATGCCGTTCCGGTTTCAGGCGGTGTGTGTCCCGTTGTGCGCTCTGTAGAATGCCGGTTGACGGCATGCTTTTTTCCGGTAAATTTATTTGACATTAAGAATCGACCGGACGATGTGTCCGTTCCCGTTGAAGCATGCGTGCGGCGGTGGAGCGGTGCGGACGGAGCACATGCGGACATGCCTTTTATGGCGCGGTCTATGGAGGTATCGGCATATATAATAAGGTATTTGTATGATAAAAAAGCCGGGCACCGCACTGTCATTGTGCGATGCCCGACTTGGTGTTTGCGTGCCGTAGGCTGTCAGTATTGTTTCAGCTGACATACCGTCATTTCTTTCCGGCAGCCGCTTTTCTTCTTTCCGCTCTTGTCTTCCTGACAGTCCGGGCGTCTTTCTTTGAGCTGTCGCCCGTGTTCTTCAGACTCTCCTGAACCGGTTCGGGCTTGTCTATTTCAACCAGCTCGACGGTGAAGATGAGTGTGGAGTAAGGCTTTATCTTTCCTGCCTGACGTGCTCCGTAACCCAGATTCTGCGGTATGTACAGTTCCCACTTGCTGCCCACAGGCATCATCGTGAGAGCTTCGGTCCATCCCTTTATCACCTCGTCGGCGCGGAAGGCGGTGGGTTCCGGACCGCGCTTGTAGGAGCTGTCGAACTCGGTGCCGTCGATGAGCTTGCCCTCATATCTCACTTTCACCCTGTCGGTGGCTTTAGGAGTCTCGCCTGTGCCCTCCTTTATCACCTTATATTGCAGTCCGCTTGCCGTGGTCTTCACTCCCTCCTTTGCGGCGTTGGCTGTGAGCCACTGCTCGTTCTCGCTCTTGTATGCCTGCTCCTTGCGGTAGTTCTCAGCCTCGCTTACCTTTGTGAAGAGCTGTGCAGCCGACTTCACGTCCATCAGAGTGGTGTCGCTGAGCACTCCTGCTATGAATGCCGTGTTGTAGATGTCCTTGTTTATGGCGTACTTTGTGCCTTCAAACTGCTTTGTGGCAGACGGAAGCATGCGCTGCTCCACCAGCCGCGCTATCTGCATTCCGGCGTTGCGGGCGGTGAACTTCGGGTCGCCTGCTGATGCTATGGCGTCCTTGTAGCCCTGGATGAAGTCCTGGATGTATGTCGTGTCGACGTTGTATTCCTGCTGTATGTAGCTCAGCAGTCCGCGTGTTGACGCCATGCCTGCCGCATAGCTGATGGAGTCGGAAGGTGTGACGAGCTTCAGCGGCTCCGCCTTCACCTCTGTCTTGTCCTTCTTCTTTTTCTTCTTGTTGTCCGGAGTCGCTCCGTAGGCAGCCGTCGCCATCATTATGACGGCGAGCAATAAAATCTTTTTCATTTTCTTATGAAACGTTTACGTTAGGTTCGGAGTTTTTATGTTGCAACAGGGCGGTATCTTTTCTGATAGAAAAAAGCACCGCCCTGTTGTGTTAGAGTCATTTCTGACGTATATGATTTTTATTTCTTCGGATCGACCTCCAAGAGCTCAATCTTGAATATAAGAGTAGAGAATGGCTTTATCTCTGTCTGCTCACGGTCGCCGTAAGCGAGCTCCTGCGGGATGTATACTTCCCATACCGAGCCTGCGGGCATGCGTGTGAGAGCCTCTGTCCATCCCTTTATCACCTGGTTGGCACGCATTGTGATAGGCGCCTTTCTCTTGTAAGAGCTGTCGAACACCTTACCGTCGATGAGCTTGCCCTCATAGTTCACCTTCACTAAAGAGGTGTCCTTGGGAAGCGGACCGTTGCCTTCCTTTATCACCTTGTACTGGAGTCCTGACGGCAGAGTCTTCACTCCGGGCTTCTTCTTGTTGGCTTCGAGCCACTTCTCGCCTGCCTTCTTGTTCTCGCTGAAGCGGTCGGCGATAGACTTTGTCCTTATCTCCATCATCTTGACCTGTGCGAGCTGCTGTGCCTGTTCGGGAGTCATGAGTCCCTTCTTGCCCGTAGCGCCGGTGATGAATCCTGCGAGCAGGTTCTTCATAGAGATGCTCTTGGTGGAGTCATTGCCGAAAAGCTCGTGATTGATGCCTTTCACCATGCGGTTTGAAATCTGCTGTCCGATGTTTATACCGGCGTAGTATGCAGCCTTCTTCTTGTCCTCACCGGCGTTGGCACCGTCTTTCAGACCTTTTATGAAAGCGTCCATGTAGGTGGTGTCTATCTCCATCTGAGCGAGATACTCCCTCAGTCCCTGTGACTGGGCGATACCCATGGCGTAGCTCATCGTGTCTACGTCGCTCTTGAGATTGGGTTTTGAAGCTGAGTCGCCGCACGATGTCATGAATCCGGCGACGGTGATAGCCATTGCGGCTACGATTGTAAGTCTTTTCATTTTCTTGTGTTTCGTTATTTTGTTTTCCTTGTTCCTGTTTTTTGCTCAGACCACCTCGATGAGCTCCACGTCGAACACGAGAGCCGCGAACGGCGGGATTGACGCTCCCGCACCGTTCTCGCCGTAGCCCAGATGGTAAGGGATGAAGAATCTGTATTTCGCACCTTCCTGCATGAGCTGCAGTCCTTCGGTCCATCCCTTTATCACTCCGTTGAGCGGGAATGTGGCAGGTTCGCCGCGCTGTATGGAGCTGTCGAAGAGCGTTCCGTCCACGAGCATGCCCTCATAGTGGCACTTCACCTTGTCGGTGGCTTTCGGTCTGCGGCCGTTGCCTTCCTTTATCACTTGATATTGCAGTCCGCTGGGCAGTGTCACCACGCCTTCCTTCTTGGCGTTCTCGGCAAGATATGCCTCGCCTTTTTCCTTTGTCTCCTTGAACTTCTCGGCTGCCGCGGCGCGCTGCTTGGCCTCTTGCTTCTCGAAGAAATCCTTTACGAGCGTCTGCGCTTCGGCATCGTCTATTTCCGGCTTCTTGCCTGCGAGAATGTCCTTTATTGCTTTTGCGAAATCGTCGATGTCCAGATTGTCCGCGCCCATCTGCGATAGTTGGCGGCCGATGCCGAGTCCCAGGGCGTAACTTACTTTATCCATAAAATGTCAGAATGTTGTTGTGATATTATAATATTGTTTGTCTATCAAGTGCGCAAAGTTACATATTTTATCTGACAGCCTTGTCATTATTATGTGAAAAATACTAATTTTGTGGTTAATTAGCTTTTTGCGCTTGTCTTTTGATTATCATGGCGTTTGGCGGAACGGCGCGTGCGGTGCCTCCGGCGTGTGTTGACTGAAGTGCGGGCGCGGCGGCTGAGGTTTACTAAAAAAGGATTTCAATATGAAAAAACTGGTGTTTCTTACAGGAGCGGGAATGTCTGTGGAAAGCGGTTTCAAGACATTCCGGGGCAGTGACGGGCTGTGGGAGAACTATCCCGTGGAGCAGGTGGCTTCGCACGAGGGATGGAACGCCGACCCGGAACTTGTGACAGGGTTCTACAACATGTTGCGGAAGAAGCTTTACGGAGCGCAGCCCAACGAGGGACACAGGCTCATACAGAGTCTGGAGAGGATGTATGACGTGACGGTGATAACGCAGAACGTGGACAACCTCCATGAGCGTGCGGGATCGTCGAAGGTGATACATCTGCACGGCGAACTGACGAAGGTGTGCTCCAGCCGCGACCCCGACGACCCGCGCTGGCAGGTGGAGCTGGGTCCGGACAACTGTGAGGTGAAGCCCGGAACGCGCGCCGGTGACGGCTCGCTGCTGCGTCCTTTCATCGTGTTCTTCGGTGAGGCGGTGCCCATGATATCGGCAGCCGCTGAACAGGCGTCACAAGCCGACGTGTTCGTAATAGTGGGCACATCGCTCAATGTGTATCCCGCAGCGGGTCTGGTGCAGTATGTCCGTCCGTCGGTACCGGTGTATATAATAGACCCCGAGCCTGTGACGGCACCGTCGCGGCGTGACGTCACCCACATAGCAAAGGGCGCGAGCGAGGGCATGAAAGAGCTTTGCAGGCTGCTCGGAGCAGTGTGACGGAAGGGCGGCTGTGCGGTGTCAGTCGAACAGCCACTCCCTTCTGTATCCTTTGCCCGGCTCTTCGCAGCGCAGGAACATGTCGCGCATGTTTATTGTAATCTTTCCGTAGTGCTCTATTATGTTCAGACCTACGCACCCGTCCTCGGCGTTCTCGTCGCCGCCGACAGCCGTGCCGGTGCCTGAGAGCCTTTTTCCGGTGTGGAGGTCGATGCCTGTCTCGACGGAGACAGAGTCGATGTCGGCTTCCGCGCCGCCTATCCTAAGGCGCAGTGAGGGCAGTGTGTAGCTGTGCTGCATCTCCACTCCGCCCACTCCAGCCATGCGCATGGAGTCGGCGATGCCCGTGTCTCTCACCTCCGTCTCGTGCGCCCTGTACCACCGTGTGTTCATCGACGTGTGGTAGTCGCCCGTGTCGAAGTGCATGAGAAGCGGCTTTCCGTCCTTGTCCTCTATCCTTAAAGTCATGTTGCGCGAGTCTTTCATCATCATGTTCGGACCCTCCTCCGGCAGCGGAGAGGGCTTTTCGGGCACGGTGATGAGGTGAGCGGAGCAGTCTATCTGCAGTTCCTTCATGGCGTTGAGCATCGGTACGCCTACGGTGAGATGCCATCCGCGCTCCAGCACCTTGTCCGCCTCGCTGTTGCCTGTCTTTATGTCCACCACGACAAATGGCACGTTTGCCCACGCCATGCCACGCCCTATGCGCAGTGTGTCGGCTATGGCTATGCGTCCGGTCTGCACGCCCAGTCCCATCATTCTTATGTCCGCACCGATGTAACGCAGCCCAAGTCTGTCGGCTTCTTCGGGCGGAACGATGTTCACTCCGGCTCCGGTGTCTATCGCTATGGCTGTCGGTCTGCCGTTGACGCTGCCGTTCACCGTAAGGAATCCTCCCTTGCGGTAGCCGTGCAGACGCCCGTCGATGTAGAACGACGCGCTGTATGTGCCCGGCTCATGCAGCTGACGGTACAGCGGAGCCTCCGCCGCGTATGCCCGGAAGATGCCTGCCTCCTCCGCCATAGCGCCAAGCAAATGGGTGCCGGAAGCCTGACCCTGTGCGCCGGACGCTCTCATCCGCACCGCCATGCTGTCGAGAAACTCCGCCGCCTCGGCATATCTGCCTGCTCCGGCAAGGTTTCTGCCCATGAGGAAAGCCATGCTCATATAGCTCTCCGTGCCCAGTTCAGCCTGATTCTCCCGCAGCAGAGAGCCGATGTGGATGCATGCCTCGGCGGGCCGGTTGAAGTAGTGCGCGGTGAGAGCCGACGCCAGCCGGTGCATGAAAGGCGACAGCCGCCGCGCCTCGGACGAGCGCATCATCCGCTCAAGTGCGAAATAGTCCGACCCGTTAATCAGTTCTCCAGCCCTCCGGTCGGCGTCCTGTGCTGCGGCATGCCATGCCCCGCACATTATTATAAAGGCAATTATTACGCTTCTTCTCATCAGTCTGCACAGATTGTATTGTCGTCAGGCTGTCACGGCGCGGTCTGTCATGCGTAGTGCGGAAGCCTTACTCCCACACCATGTCGAACCGGTCGCACTCGCCTGTGCGGTGAGCCAGATGCTTCGTAGCGGGCGATATGCCGAACAGCGGAGAGTATGTGCTCACCCTGATGGTCTTTCCGTCGGGCATGAACTCCAGTATGCGGAGCCATCCGTCGCCTCCGTTGCCTTCCCAGCCACCGCCGAGTGTCTGCACGTTGAACATCATCTGGTGTACGTGTTTGCCTGCCGAGTTCTTGTCCTTACGGTATGCCACGTTGTCCTCAAAGTCACCCGGCTTGCCCGTATGTCCGCACATCACCAGTTCGATATTCTTACAGGGGAACACCAGTTTGTCCCATACGTCCTGCCCGTAGTTGCGCGGATTTATCCTGTAGTCCTCGTTCTCGGTGCGCTCAGCGGTGCGTTCCCACAGGAAGGAGTGCAGCAGGAGCATTATCTTATGGTCCTTATACTTGTTGTCGGCGAGGTCTTTCGCCCAGTTGAGCACCTCGTCGCGCGGAGCCCATTCCACGGCTATGACGAGCATCTTGCCCCAAGCCTTGTCCTCGAACTCGTATGCCGCGTTCTCGAGCGACACCTTTCCCTCGCGGTTGGGGAACGCGCTCACCACGCAGTCTGCCCACTTGCTGTTGCGCTCGAAGGGGAAGTACTCGGGGAAATGGGTGAATCCCTCGTCGCCCCTGACATATCCGTACTCATGGTTTCCGGTGGAAATGATGTACGGCACCTTGTTGTCGAGACGCTTCATGCAGTGAGACGCCCACTCCCACATCTGCTTGCTGGTCTGGTTGAGCATCGCTCTGTTGCGCACGATGTTCTCGTTCTGCTCCACGAGGTCGCCCGTGCACAGCACCGCCTTGATGTTAAGGTTGTCGATGTTGTCGGCACACCATGCCGTGGTAAGTTCGAAAATGGGCTGGTTGATGTCGTATTTCACGTAGCCCTGGGGGTCGCCCAACAGAATCATGGAGAAGGAGTTGGGGTCGGAGAGCTGCTGTCGGTCAGCCCTGTCCTGCGCTGTTGCGGTAAGTGAGCAAAGCATTGCTGCTGTTGCGATGATAATGTTTCTCATATTCATGACATGTTTGTTTTAAGATTCTTTTTATGATGACGGAGTCAGACAGGTGCGACATCAGTTTGGGAAAACGCAGTTTTATCAAAACAGATATTGCCGAGCCGCCGCCTGAGTTCTACAAAGTCAGTGCAAGGCGAGTGCAGCATCAGTTTGGGAAAACGCAGTTTTATCAAAACAGATACTGCCGAGCCACCGCCTGACTTCTACAAAGTCAGTGCAAGGCGAGTGCAGCATCAGTTTGGGAAAACGCAGTTTTATCAAAACAGATACTGCCGAGCCACCGCCTGACTTCTACAAAGTTAGTGAAAGCCCGACTTATAGACAAATGATAAACCAATTTTTTATAAAATTTCACACAGCGCGAAAAAGCACTCACGGCATGTGTGTACGGGCGACCGGAGGACTGTGATGCCGCCGCCGTTTTTTATTCTTCCGGTTACGGAAATGTACCGATGCGTTTTTTACAATGGCTGAATGCTGTGAGTCCGACAACATTTACGGATTGCGGTTAAGCCAGAATATCGGAACGGGAAAGCGCGTGGCGGCGGTAAAAATTTTTGACAACGGAAAGTCTCGAAATAGATAGCGTGCCGCATGCCTGCGCATGCCGCGCGATGCTGAAAAGGCTTTCAGGATGCCGTCATGCGTCTACGGTATGTCAGGATAAATGTCCTTCTTCCGAAATATCCGCTCCATGACGTTGCCGGAATCACTGTCACTCACTGCGGAATGTACTCTCCGGAGGTGCGGAAAAGCCTGTTCTGCATTGCTGAAAAGCCCGTTTCGCGGCATGGAAGAGCCTCTTTCGCGGTGCGGAATGATGTTTTTTATGATATGAAAAACAGTAATCGGCTGTATGCCAGAGTGTTGTATAAAATGCAGAATACCCGCGTATTTGCAGCCGGATGTGTGCCGACGTGCGAATACGCGGGTATTATTGAGATGTTGATGGATGATTTCACTGCAAATGTGTCATGTCTTCCGTGTGCGGACATTGCATAAACCGTGTCACTGCACCAGCGACGACACGGGGTTGCGCAGTCCCTTGTAGCCCACGAGGAACGCCTTTGCCGAGCCGAACTTCAGGAACATGTCGAGCCTTACGGGTATGTGGTTGGCGTCGTCGCTCACATAGAAGCGCACTATCTCCTTGTATTTGCCTTTCTCAAGTTCGAGGTATGAGAGTTGCAGACAGCGGTATTTCCGTCCGTTGTCCGCCTTTATGACGGTCTTTCCCCGGTATACCAGCCGTGCGGGAGTGGTCTTCCTGCCGTCCGCGATGGGGAAGCTTATCACGTTGCCCGTCTTCCATCCCTCCGGATTGAAGGAGCGCGCGCGCAGGAAAATGTTCATCATGTCGTAGCTGCACTCATCGGGTGATATGTCCTTCCATGTGTGTTTGCCGTCGTGTTTCTGGCGGTGCATCTTCATCTTCTGCTGTCCGTCGGAGTATGAGTAGAACACTTCGTCGACGGTGTATCGCGAACCCTCGCGCGCGCCTTTGCGGTAGTAGAGCGGTTCCATGGCAAGGCTGCTGTAGCACAACAGCGTGTCGCGCAGCACGAAGAGGTCGTCCACGCGATTGTTTCCTCGCGTTGTGAGCGACGCCCTGTATGCCTTTCTCCCGTTGTAGTGGCTTTCCACGGTGGACATGCTTGCGTTTCCTGCCTTCACCCAGATGAATTTCCAGTTGTAGTAAAGGTTGTAGGAGAGGAACTCTCCCGACTTGAACGCCGTGTTCTTGTATGTGCACTGTGCCGCCGCCACCGTGGTGATGAGCGTCAGCAACATTATTGCGAAGGAGTGTTTTCTTATGTCCATAGTCTTATGCTTATGATGGTTGTAGGACGGTATGTCCTATTTTTTCTGCCGTTTCAGTCTCTTCTGCATCTGTTTCTGCATCTCCGGAAGATATTCTATTCCCAGTTTGCGTGCCCGTTCGGCGTTGCGCTGCTTCACCTGCCTGGTCTGCTCAGCCTTCTGTTTGGTTATCTGCGACGGCTTCTGTCGTGTCAGCACCGTTGCCCTCGGGCTCCATGTCTTGCTTATGTCCCACTTCTCGCGGCACTCGACGGGTTCGGGATAGTAGAACACTTCCTCCGCCTGGCGTCCCGAGGCGTAGTCGCCCGTGTCCCATATGCCGTTGTTGTTTGAGTCGACGAACATCCTGAGGTAGTAGCGTCCGGGCTTGATGTAGAAGAATTCTGCCGTCGTTCCGCTTGTCTTGACCTCTTTCACGGGTTTGTCCGACGTGTCGAGCAGCTGCACGACGATGGGTTGTCCGTCCGTGCCGTTGATGGAGAGGAGGAGCGTTCCGAACTCGCTGAGCGCGCTCACCTTGAATCCCTGTTTCAGCTTTTTGGTGCTCTTGCCGTATATGTCGGTGAATGCGGCGGAGTCGATTTCAAGACTGTACTCTATGTCGGGCTTCCATTCGCCCATGAGTACATACTTACGCAGGTGCAGCTCGGGCGTTCCTGCGTATGTGGTGTCGGCGTAGGCGAGCGTGTCCTTGCGGTCGGGAAGCAGCTCGAACGGCGCGTTGTACCACAGCGTGTCGCGCTTGGAGTAGAGGTGTATCTTGCTTATGTCGATGTGGGCGAGCGGTGTCTTGAACTCAAAGTGTATGTTCTCGTCGGGCCGCAGCTTCTGGGGCACGGATATGTCGTAGTCGAGCGGTTCGGGCGGCATGATGGAGTCGTATGGCTGTCCGCGCTTCTTTCTCCGCTCCTGCTGCTTCTGCCATTCCTCGAACGACTTCTTCTTTTCCTTCATCCGCCTCTCGTACGGCTTTTTGGAGAGCATCTGCAGCGTGTCGGTCTGCAGTTGCAGGTGTCCCAGGGTGTCGGTAGCCATGTACCTGAGCTGCACGTTGAGCGTGTCGCGGTTGACCAGTGTGGTGTCCTTCAGCCAGTAAGTCACGGTGTCGCGCTTCTCCGAGTGCTCTATGATGAAGGCGTCGGAGGAGTCGAAGTCAATGCCTTTTATCTGCGGCAGACTGTCGTTTCCGTAGCTGAAGAAGAACGTGAAGTGGTCGGGCTCCTGCCGTTCGCTCTTGATGAGGTATCTGTCTGTGAGCGGCTCGGTGAACGCCTTGAGCACTATGTCGTCGGGTATGAACCGCGTGTATCCCACTTTAGAGATGCTTTTTATGCGGAGTGAGTCGAGCCATGTGGTGTCCTGTCGTGTGGCACCGGTAGTTGACGGTGTGATGATGTCGGTGGTGAAGGCTATCTTCTCGCTCTTCTGGCTGAACTTGTAGTCGCCGTCCATGTCCTGCAAGGCGTATATGCGGTAGCTTCCCGGAGCCACTCCCTTTATGACGAACTGTCCCCTGCTGTCGGTGCGCGCTATCCTTATCATCGGCGACGACACGAAAGCCGAGTCAGCCATGTCGCTGTACAGTCCCACGAGAATGCCTTTTATGGGTTCCAGATTCTCTGCCTCGAGCACGTGTCCCGACACTTGCAGGGTGTCTATCCGGTCGCCCGTGGAGAAGGTGTAGGCGTAGTTGCCGAGCGGATTGCCCTCGTTGTTGTCTGAAATGGCGTCGCTGAAGTCTATCGTATAGGTGGTGTTGGCGCGCAGGGAGTCCTTCAGCTCAACCTCGATTTTCTTTCCCGCGCTCTTTATCTCAGGCATCTCAGCCTGCGGAGGAGACACCACCACCTTCTCCGTGGCGTTGTCTATCTTGACAAACTCGTCGAAGAAGATGTTTATCTTCTGCTGTCTCACGTTCGTGGCACCGTCGTCCGGTGACGCGCCGATGACGCTCGGCGGGGTCTCGTCGTACCATCCCCCGTCGGGCTGACCCATCCTTGCGCACGACATCACGGCAGCAATGACTGCCATGCACAGCGGCAGCATCGCCTTGCGCATGATGTGTGTACGTCGGCGGTAGCCCGTACTGTTGTGTGGATATGTCGTTTTCTCAGCCTTGTCCATTCTTCATTGTCTTTATGCGGGCGGTGTGCGGATGGCGTGTGCTCACTCTTTTCCACCCTCGCAGCCGCCGTTCATTTCCAGCAGACTGTTTATGTTGTCGCGGCTGTTGGACAGCCGTGGCACCTTGTTCTGTCCTCCGAGCTTGTTGCGCGACTTCATCCAGTCGTTGAAAAGTCCCGGACGCGCCTTTATCACTTCAAGGTGCTGCATCGTGATGTCGTGATAACGTTTTGCCTCATAGTCGCTGTTCACCTCCTGAAGACGCTTGTCCAGCAGCGCGGCGAAGCGTTCGAGGCTGTCCGGTTCTTTTGCGAACTCTATCACCCATTGGTGCCTGCACTTTGCCTTCTGGTCCATGAAGAGCGGTGCGGCGGTGTATTCGCTCACCTCCGCTCCGGTCATCTCGCAGGCGTATGCCAGCCCTTTCTCGGCGTTGTCCTGTATGAGTTCCTCTCCGAAGGCGTTGATGAAGTATTTCGTTCTGCCTGTGATGACAAACTTGTAGGGATTGCGTGAGGTGAACCGGACGGTGTCTCCTATCATGTAACGCCACAGTCCGCACGATGTGGTTATGAGCATGGCATAGTTGCGCCCCGTCTCTACGCCCCACAGAGGGACTATCGACGGGTGGTCGCTTTCAAGCTCGTCCATGGGCAGGAACTCGTAGAACACGTCGTAGTCGCACATGAGCAGCATCGACTTGTCTGCCGGGTCGTCCTGTATACCGAAGAATCCTTCGCTGGCGTTGTAGGTTTCCATGTATCTCATCTTCGGCGAGGTGATTATCTTCTCATACTGACTGCGGTATGGAGTGAATGCTATTCCTCCGTGGAAGAACACCTCGAGGTTGGGCCACACCTCGTCTATTGTCTTCTTGCCCGACATCTCCAGCACCTTCACCAGCACGCTGAGCATCCACGACGGCACGCCCGAGAGGTTGGTTACGTTGGCGTTGAGCGTCTCGGCGGCTATGCGCTCGCGCTTCACCTCGAAGTCGCTGAGCAGTGCGGTACTCTTTTTCGGCACTCTCACAAGGTTCACAAGAGGGTTGATGTTTTCTATGAGTATCGCGCTCAGGTCGCCCACAAGACTGTTCGGAAGGTTGTAGTTTGACGAGTGGCTTCCGCCGAGAATGAGTCCCTTGCCGTCGAACATGCGGCTCGAGGGATTGTTTCTGAGATAGATGGCTACAACGTCGCTGCCTCCCTGATAGTGTATGCGGTGAAGCCCTTCCTGCGATATGGGGATGAACTTGCTCTTGTCATTGGTCGTGCCGGACGACTTGGCATACCACTTCACAGTACCTTGCCACAGCACATCCGGCTCTCCGTGGCGCATGCGGTCGATGTCGGCTTTGAGCTCCTCGTATGTGTTCACGGGCACGTTGCGCGTGAATGAGTCGTAGTCTTTGATGCTGCTGAAGAGGTGTTTGCGGCCGTACTCGGTGTATCTGCCCTTTTCTATGAGATGATGTAGGACGTTGTTCTGCAGCGTCTCTGCACCGTTGATGTGCTGTTCAAGTTTTTTTTGCCTTGCCAGAAAAAACTTTCCTGCTATGCTTGTTAAGCTCATTTTAGTTAAATATATAAAAGAATACTTCTCTTAATGAGCCGTATTTGCCGGCCCGTAACGGAAACACTCTTTGTCGTCTGTCCTGTTTTTATGTTGTTTAAAGATATTGCCAGCGAGCGGAAACAGAGCTTGCTATGGTTTCCCGAGCGCAGCTATATCTTATGCAGAGATAATGAAAGGCGAGTGCAGAAGCAAGTAAGGAAAACGAAGTTTTACTTAACTTGATACTACCGAGCCGCATCTTATCTTATTTAAAGATATTGCCAACGAGCGGAAAGAGAGCTTGCTCTTAGTTTCCCGAGTGCAGCTATATCTTATGCAGAGATATTGCCAGCGAGCGGAAAGAGAGCTTGCTCTTAGTTTCCCGAGTGCAGCTATATCTTATGCAAATATAGTTCAAACTTTTCTAAACAGTGAACAATTTGACCATTTTTTTAGAATGAGGAGTCCAAAGGCACTGTGCGGCGCGCGCTCAATCCATCTTCCTGCCTTTGTAATAGGCATTGAAGCTGTCGCGGGCGTACCCGTCCTTGAGCACCTTGAAGCTTGTCACCGCCGCGTCTTCTATTTCCCTGCCTTTATAGAATGCGTTGAATCCGTCGGTGGCATATCCGTCACCGAGCACCTTGAAGCCCGACTCGGTGGCGTCTTTCATTTCCCTGCCTTTGTAGTACACGCCGAATCCGTCGGTGGCATATCCGTCGCCCAGTACCTTGAAGCTCATTGCCGTCGCGCCGCCAATCTTCTTTCCCTCATAATAAACGGTGAAGTCGTCGGCGGCGTAACCGTCTTTCATCTCCTTGAAGCTCGATGCCGACGCTCCGCTCACCGCCTGCCTGTCGTAATAAACCTTGTCTGCGGTTATGATGTAATGCCTCTTTCTCTTGTGCCGTTTGTGCTTTTTGTGCCTGTCGCGCTGAGGGCGCTGGCATACGGAGGCGGTCTGCCGAGAGTGTGTGTTGGCTGCCGTCACTGTCTCTGCCGGTGTCGCCAGGGACAGCATTAGGATTGTGCTGATGAGCAATGTTCTCATAAATCGCATTCTGATAAACTTATACCGTTATTGTATATACCTTATATATATTATCGATTACGGCGTCGGCATGTGCCGGAACAGGCTTTCCCGTGCCGTCCGGCAGTGCCGCCGCCGTGGTCATAGGTTATGTATAATGCTGTGTAAGGAGATGTTCCTGTCACTCACCGTCCACCACTTTGGGGAACGCCGATATGCGCAGGCGTGCCGCACCCATGGGTATGAGCGTGAGGGAAGTCTCCTGTGTGCTGCGTTCAGCCCATTTCACGGGCAGCTGGTCGGTCATTCCTGTGGCGTCATATCCCCACGACGGAATCTGATAACCCTTCACGCTGAACTCCAGCGGCACGCTTTCGGCAGTGAAAGGCATGTCGTCTGCGGGCCACTCTTTCTTCGTTACGGTGATGCCGGAAGGGATGAACGAGCGGTCCACCTTCAGGGCGTAGTTCCACTGCGACTCGGGTTTGAGCACGTAGCAGGGCCACAGCGAGGCGTCAACACCCTCCTGCCAGTGGGAGTCGTCCTGCACGAAGGCGGGGTCGCGGCTGTCGTGCTGCTCGAAGTTCTCCTTTATCTTGAGCGACAGAGTCATCGGTCCGTAGTTCACGCTCACGCTCCCCTTGTTCTGCTGCCACACCTGCGAGGTGACTGACATGGGCATCTCGAGCTCCACCTTGTCGCCGTCCTGCCACTCGCGCTCTATGCGCACATACTTGCCTTCGGCTCCTGCCACGCTGAGACTCTTGCCGTTCAGGCTCACCGCCGTCTTGTCCGACCATGCCGGAACGCGCAGATAGAGCGGGAAGGTCACGCCTTCGCCGCCTGTGTGGACGGTGAGGGTCACTTTCTCCTCAAACGGATATTCCGTGTCCTCCGTGAGTCTTACGGTATGTCCTTCAGCACCAACCTTCGCCGTGGTCTCGTTTGCCGCGTAGAGCATTGTGGCGAGTCCGTTGTCCGATGTCGCCATTACGAGGTGCTCGGCATAGTATGGCCAGCCCATTCCATGGTTGTGTTGGCAGCACCGGCTGCTGAAAGGACTCATCGAGAGCATGCCCCTCAGATTGTTGTCAATGCTCGGTCCGTGCAGCTTCTCGTCGCTTATCGCCATGTTGGGAGACGTGATGTATCTCAGCGTTTTCATATCACTGGTCATCGCGGCGGTGAATGTGTTGAGCGCGACATTCTCGCAGTGGTCTGCCCAGAACGGGTCTCCGGTGATGCCCATCAGTATCTCGTCGCTTGCCATCTGTTCCACAATGGCGCACGTCTCCGCTCCCTGGCGCGGGTCGAAGTATCCGTCGCGCGCGTTCTCGTCGGCTCCGTACATTCCTCCCGGCACCTGTCCGTAACGCTGACGCATGGTGTTGAACGCGTTGTATGTGGCTTGAAGCATGTCCGGGTCGTTGTTATACATATAATAGGTGGCAGGCTCGCGGAATCCCTGCGCCACATTCACGCCGTGCCAGTTGGGCAGGTCGTCCTTCATGGTCCAGTCAGACGTGTTGCGATGGAGCTTGTCTATGAGCGGCAGTATGGACTCGTCGCCCGTGCGGTTGTACAGCCATATGACGCTCCAAAGGTTGTCGCCGCCGCGCTTCTCCTGCCACAGTCCTTTGAGAAACTGAGAGTCGGGCACGGTCATCTCCCACTTGAAGTAGTCTGTCATGGCGTCGAGCACCTTCTCGTCGCCGCTGTGCTCGTAGTAGGTCTGCAACGCCCAGAGCATCACCATCTGCGCCCACACCTCAGGATTGCCGTTCTCGTAGTTGCGCGGACCGAGGAAACCGTCGCTCTTCAAGTTTTCGAACACGGCGTCGAACCACACCTGCGCCTCCTTCTTCATGTCCTCGTCGTCGAGTATGTAGGCAAGGCTGCAATAGCCTCTAAGCCAGTAGGGCACCTCCTCCCAGCCGTGGTCGCCGCTGTCGGAGAGCCATTGGTTGTTGTTCTTGTCGAGCCATGCGCTGATGGTATTGAGCTTTCCGTTGAGTCCGTTGCGCTGAAGCTCAAGATACTTGCGCAGCCATCCGCGCGGCTGAACCTGTCCGACGGGCAGCTTGAGCAGCGGAGCCTGCCTCAGCGGAGCCCTGAAGTTGGTGTAGTTTGAGCTTGTGGAGACGAGCGGACGGTCTGTCACCGTCACCTTGTCCTGTGCCTGTGCCGTCGCCACGAAGAGCATTGCGGCGGCGCATGCGGTAATCCATTTCCTGTTGCTGTGAGTCTTTTTGTCCATTGTATGATGTGTTATTGTTTTCCTGTAACCTTCTTTTTCCCTCCCACGATGTATATTCCTTTCTTCAGTCCGTCGGTTGACGTGCCGAGATAGGTTCCGCTCAGGCTGTACACCCTGTTGTCCGCGTCTGACGGCACGTTCTTTCCAGCCGTTACGTCATCAATGCCTGTGGGTATGTACTCGCTGATGAGGCTCAGTCCGTAGTCTATGTGTCCGCCTCCCTCGCCCTGTGTCAGCGACACGGCAAGCACGTTGTCGCCCTCGCGCAGCAGCTCTTTCTGTGTGTCGGTGAGGGCGTGCTCGGCGTAGTCGTTGTCGTTCCAGCCCGTCGCGCTCCATATGAGCGTGCCGTTGAGATACACCTTCGGATTCTCGTCATAGCTGCACGAGAGCACCAGTCTGCCCGCCTTTATCTTCTCGATGTCGGCTGCCGTGAGACTGAAATGACGCCTTACGAGCATCGGGCGCACCTGACTCGCCCACTTGTTGATGAAGAACATGTTGGCGTCGTTGCTGAACGGACCCACTCCCTGAATCCAGTCCTGCTCGTCCTCCTGCAACGATGCCCACTCTCCAGCCTCCGCCACGGCTATGTCGGAGTTGTAGTTGAGGAAGTAGTAGCGGCAGTCCCACTCGCCCGAAGCCACCGTGGTGAGGTAGTCGGTGGCTGCCGTCATGTCAGCCTCATACAGTCCGCAGTCGGCGAACGCGCCTCCCCAGTTCTGGTGTACGTGCACGGCGAGGACGTTCTCCGACCCGTCTGTCTTTATGAGAGCCTTCTGCTCGTCGGTGAGCAGAATGTATTCGTCGTTGTTCCATCCGTCTGCCGAGGAGTGCACCTTCACTCCGTTGATATACCATTCAGCCGGAGCGTCGTCGTGACCCGCGCTGAGGAACACCGTGCCGGGCACCGTCCTGTCCACGGTGAAGGTGCGGCGCATGTATATGTCGCCCATTATCTCAGCCTGAATCCATCTGAACGATTTTTTGTCCTTATAATACTCGTCCGTGCTGAACGGCGATGTGGCTCTCTGCCATGACCTCTCGCCGTCGGTAAGCTCATAGCCGGGCTCATACCACATCCTGCCCTCGGAGTCGGTGTCGGGCTCGCCCCACACCTTATTATAATACTGGTCGTTGTAGCGCATGCCCGAGTCGTATATCCACACGTCTGCCTGATACTGCTCCGCAGGGGTATACTGCGATGACGGCAGAATGGGTCTGTCGGCGTTGAACGTGCTTATCAGTCTGTCCTGCGCGCCTGCGTTGAAGGAGTGCACGGCTGTGAATGCGGTCGCTATCAGCATTCTTAAAGGTAAGTAGATGTTCTTTTTCATTTACGGTTGTTTTGGGTTATATGTTTCGGTTTCAGTCTTTCTTTTCCTTTCATACGCCTGTCGTGGGGCTGATGCTGTGGATATGGCAAGCCTGACAGAATGCCCAGAATGAACAAAAATAATTATTTTTAGTATATATAATATCTGTCCGGCTGTTAAAAATAATGAAACATATCCTGCTGTGAGTCCTCTTCTGCCACCGCACATCCGTTTTCCGGTCTGATGCGATGCCCTCATATGGAGCGTATGCAATACTGTGCGGCAAGTCTGTGTATAACATTTATTAACGCCATTTTAACGCTCCTGACCGACGAAAATCACTTTTTCGGCAAAATACCTGTGTATTGCGAGGATATGCATACGCCTCTGTACGTCAACGCCTTACGCGCAACCATGCGCCCGTCTCGGCTCTGTCTCCGCCCGGAAAAGCCCGTTCCGATGTCCCGAAAAGCCTCTTCCGCCCTGCCATACGGGCTTTATTGCCGCACCGAAAAGCCTTTCCGGCAGTACGACAGACACCGTCCTGCAACGCGGAAAAGCCCGTTTGGCACAACAGAATGTCCCGTCCGGCTGTCCCGCAGCGTTTTTATGACTGCGGAAAACGGCTGAAACCGCCGTCCGACATCCTGAAAACCGTGTCGCGACAGAGAAAAAGCCGCACTGCTTTTAACACATGAAAAGCACCGTATGGAGCGTGTTTTGTTAAGAAATGTAAACAGCCGGACTGTGTAAATACTGCTCTACAGATGTGTGACAGGTACATTTTTGTTGCTCGTTTATGACGTTTGTGTGATTCTACACGAAATTTGTAAGAATAAAAAGAAATCGGTTTCAATTCATATGTTTATCTCTTTGACTGTTAGATTTTTACCTTGCAGTGGTATGTTTGTCTGCAAACAAGGGTCTGGGAAAACCTGTATCGCAATGTATTATAATAAATCTTAAAAAACGTTACGGGGGGGGTAAAATGGCATACTATAATTATCTGTGCTTAAATTTGCTGTATTAAAGAACAGTAAACAGGTGAAATGTAAGTACGAAAGTGTACATATGTTAATCTGCTTTAACTATTTTTGACAGCTTATTTAACCAGATATAGTACAAGACATCGGAGTTATGGATGTGTATGGAAAAGCGTTCAATGACATAGATTAAACTTCATCATATAATACAGGCTGCACCTGTGCGTCGGAGAAACGGCTCTCTTAATGTCCTCCGGTGCGGTTCTCAGACTTATGCAATAATCAGTTATACAATAAACTTTAATCATTAGAGCAGATGGTAAAAAGACATTATGTAAAGCCCTGTGCGGAGATTGTGCAGGTGAAGATTGAAGGACAGATTCTCGCTGATTCTGTAGGACTCGGCGACGAACATTATGGTATCGATCATGGAGGTATGCCCGGTGGCGGCTATGACCCCGGAGCAGATGGTGAGACAGGAGTGGTATATGACCCGAATAATCCGAGCGGAGGAAACAGAAGTAGAGGATACAATGTTTGGGAAGATAATCTTTAAATGAAAGGAGCTTATATGAAGAAGATAGTACTTGTATTTGCAATGATTGTCTTTGCGACAACATTTTTCGTGAACGGTGCATACGCACAAGGTGCTCAGTATGGAAACGAGCAGGAGATACCTTGGATAAATTATTCCATTAACATAGATGAGGCTACAACAGAAAAATATCCGGACGGTTTTTACCTGTGTCGTATAGAGCAGAACACGGGAGCCGGCTCTGTTGACGGATTCTCGTACGACTTCGTTACAGCCGGAGGAAAGTATGGCACACGTGCTGTGTTGGGCAACAGAGGAATCAAGTTAGAGATAGAAAACGCGGGTGGCGGTAATTACCGTTTCAAAGGATTACAGCAGAATCCCAATCCTAATAACGGACAGTATATCGGTGCCGGAGGTAGAGGTGATGAAGGCAGCCTGTTCATGGATCAGAACGGCGAATTCTCAGTCACACCATACAGCGAATTAGGTAATAGTGAAGGACACGTGTACAGAATATCAGGTATGGGTGTAAATAGTAGTGACGAACTGACTACTTCTACAAGTGCCAATTGGCTGATTATACCGCGTGAGTTTTTCAGAAGGGTTATTATGGATGTTGAGAAACAGACAAACATTGAGGTAAGCGGTCTGTTTAACAACACACGTTTCTTAAGACACATTCCTGAAAAGGACTCGTGGGAGTGGTATGACTATACAGGCGGTGTGTTGGGCAAAAGGATTGAGGAAGATGAGTTTTATAAGGAGCCCAGACTTCCGGTATGGGGTGAAGGCATTTATAGCGGCACTCCACTGCTCCTGTCTCATAGTGGTATAGAGGAGAAAGGGGCTTTCAGAGGTATCTCTCCTTATATTGGAAACAATGATGGTTATCCAAATCCCGAGACTGGAGGTATTTTGGGATGGGGCGCCAGCTCTTATCTGACAGATAAAGGTGAATTCGGAGGTGCCGAGATGCGTGATCCTATAGTTATGCGTCAGACCGTTGACGGTCTGAAGCCCGGAACATATATCATTACGGCGGAGGCTTTTGTCTCAAATGACAGAGATAATCCTATTACGACAAATGCACCTGTGGCTTATCTGTTTGCTGCCGGAACGCAGGGACTTTCTGACGGAGCTGAGATAGGGCAGCTTACTGTTGGAGAACAGAATCAGTTTAATGCATTGGTTGCAGAGCATGAGGAGTATTTTGAAGATGGCGATAACATGCAATATTTCCGTCGCAACGTTCCTGCCAGCGAGTTCCTGTCTGACCATAATGGCGATAACAGTCATCTTGTGACAATAGCCGTAACTGTGACAGAAAGTGCGGAAGGTGCAAACGACGGAACGCTCACAATTGGCATTGCAAAGGCTTCCGAGGAAGGTCGTGTATATGTTGACAATGTGCGAGTATATTATTCCGGTGACAACGAGTTCGGCATCAACGCCTACAGTACCAATTACGGTAAGATGACCGCAACTAATCTTTCGGGCATCGATGAGAACAGATATGAGTTCAGCCGCACGTTCAATTTTGCACGTGACTTTGGTGATACAGCGGGTGAGAAGGTTGCAAATCCGGCTTGGGAGGCACTTGTTCTGCCCGTCAACCTTACCAAGACACAGGTTCGCGCCGCATTCGGTGATGATGTGAAGCTATGTCATCTGAAAGGATTGGAGAACGGAGGAATACGCATACAGTTCAATACTGTTTCTCTTGACGGAAACGGAGAGGACGTGGCTGTATATGCAGGAGAGTGCTATGCGGTGAAAGTGACTGACGCACCTGTCATAAAGCGTGGTGCCGGACGTCATTCGTTTGTGGTTTACAGTGAAGATGAAGGAATAAATAATGCACGAATCGACTATCCGAGTCCGATATACCAGATTGCCGGTGTGACACGTGCTGACGTATTAGGAACTCTGATAGAGAGCCAGAATGTGGATGAGGACGATGTTGAGGATTCACAGCTTGAATACTCTGACGGTGTGGTCACAAAGACATACAAGACTCTTGACGGTAATCTGAAGTTCACTGGCTACTTCTACAGACCGGAGAGTGTGGCTGCAGGAAACTATGTGCTGAGCAGTGGTACAGTATATCATCTGTCGCAGCCGTGGAACCGTCTGATGGGCACTATGTGGACATTGCAGGAAGTTGACGCCGCAGGCAATGTGGTGGATGGCAACCGTCTCTCATTCGACTTCGGTGACGGAGAGCTTACAGGAATATCTGATATAACAACGGATGGTGCGGAAGGCACAAGGATGGAGGGTGTATACAACCTCAACGGACAGAAAGTGTCCGACGGCGACAGCACGGACAACCTGCCGAAGGGCATATATGTCGTAGGCGGCAGGAAGGTCGTTGTGAGATAAGTTTGTTTTGCTTCTGTTTTTGCAGATAAAAAGCAGCGCGGCAGACACCGTATGACGGTGAGTCTGCCGCGCTTTTTCATGTCCGTCGCAACCGTAATGACGTGTGCCGGAACGGTGTGTTACGAGTGTCGCGAATGCATGTACGTAATGATGGCGTCAGGCATTCCGCGTTCTTTTCATCACAATATCATCATTTGTTTATCACATTATAATTCTTTATTCATCACATTACGATTGTTTGTCCATCACATCATCCTTCTTTCTTCATTTCATTATCCTGCCGCACTCATGACGGTTTTTCCCGTCGCTTCTGTAGCTCACGTGCAGCCAGAACACGCTGTCCTTAGCCCTGCTCTCAATCAGCAGCTGGTCGAAAGGCAGGTTGTCGCGAATGTAAGCAGCCATTTTCATGGCTCCTGACTTGCCCGACACGTTGATATCCGCCGCCTCGCCGCGCATGTGCTGGGACGACGGCGCGCCTCCCACCCGTGCGTTCAGCTCCGCGCAACGGTATCCGCTGGTTATCCTTATCACTCCGAAGCGTCGCCGCAGCGGCTCGAGCACGTTCTCGCAGAGAGCCTTCAGCCGTTCCACGTGCTCCTTATGGGGTGTGTTTCCGATGTTGTGCGCGATGGCGGTGCCCGAAAGTGTGAACTCCCTTAGAGTGAAGTGGGGGCTCAGTCTGAGGTTAAGATCGATTGTGTCCATGTGTCCTTGTGTGTTTCTTTTCATATTCCGATTATTAAGATTTGTGTGTTTTCCATTCTACTGACGGCTTTTTCATTCCGTCCTTTCTATCTCCGCGTCTGTCGGGTCAGCCATTCCAGCCACGAAGTGCAGCCAGCAGAACCGTTCCAGATAAGCCTGCTGCCTTACTCCCTTGCGCGCCATGGCGTCGTTGTAAGGATTGGCGGGCGTGCGCACATGCAGTCGCGCGCATATCTCCCTTACCAGCTCGGACATGGGCGCCGGACTTCCGTCGGAGTGTCTCACGGCGCATCCCCTGTATGCGATGTAGGTCAGTTCCATAAGGTCTTTCACCGTGCCTGTCCATCGGATTTGCCCCTTGCGGCTCTCTTTCATGAGCCTTACGAACGCCTCTTCCATCATCTTACGCCCCTCGTCCCTCTGTTCGCGCGTAGGCATGGTGGGGCTGCCTGTCGCGTCGTGCAGTGAGGATTGTGTTTTACAATATTCCATAGTCATACCTTATATTATATGTTAATAAGTTTATGTCACGTCAAGACATGTATTTTACAGCTGCGGGTTCAACCCCCGGAGGGCATCATGCCGCCTGCGCGGCTCTTTCATCAGGTTGCCGGCTCTTCATCCTTCTTCCTCACTGCTGCCGTCATCTTGCCTCCCGTCTTTTCCCGGTGTAGCCCGCTACACCTTCGGCAAACGCGGAAACCAATCTGAGCGACAGCAGTACGGAATAAGGATAAAGCCTGATTTCCTCTGCGGGTTTACTGCGGCAAAAGTAGCATATAGCATGGAAGAAACCTTTCCAAATGTGTTCTGACGGGTTAATTTAGACTAAAACGGGGACTCTCTACCCTGTCTTTACCCCCTCGGAGGGCTATGGCGGCGGAGTCGCGGGAGCGGTATGCCGCTGCGGTCATTGCTATGTGTCCCGGCAATGGGCACGATGTGGGAAAACGGTTCTGACCGGACGCCGGATGCGGATTGTCATTATGAAAAAACAAAAAAGCCTTTCCCGCAGAACGGGAAAGGTTTTTATTGTGTTGTTAAAGATGTTTTTATATGCCTATAAAGAGATTCGTTTACGCTGCGGAAGAGGTGGCTCATGCTGAGAAAGATGCTATTTCATGCTGCGAAACAGGCTTTGTCATGTCCCGGAAGAGCCTCTTTCATAACGCGGAAGAGCCTCTTTCATACTGTGAAAAAGCCTGTTTCATACTGTGGAAAAGCCTCTTTCATGACATAAAAAAGGCTCTTTGAGCATGCTGGAAAGCCTTTTCCGTGAGCCGGTGTCGTCAGCGTATTATGCGGTAATAGTCTTCTTTTCTCGGCTTCGGTTCCCTTGGTTCAGCCGCAGCGTAGCCGAGTGACAGCGCGCCGATGCCCATCAGACCGTCCGGCAGTCCCCATTGCCTCATAAAGCTCTTGCCCTCCTCTGTGGCGAACATCTGGTGCTCGCGGTTTATCCAGCACGAAGCCAGTCCCACGGCATGCGCTGCGAGCATCATGTTCTCGAGCACGCAGCTGCCGTCCTGGAATGCGTTGGCGTAGTCGGACGGTGCGAACACGAGTATTATTGTGGGCGCGCCGTAGTACGGGTCGGACGTGACGCCCATCACCTCTGCGTTCATTCTCGACAGCGCGGCACGCTGTCCGCTGTTCTGCACAGCCACTATATAGGGTGCCTGCGAGCCGTGTCCGGTAGGCGCGTAAGTGCCTGCCTTGAGCACTTCTTCAAGCAGCCGGTCGTCCACCTGTTCTGTCTTGTATTTCCGGCAGCTCCGTCTTGTGCGGATGAGATTGAGAAATTCGTTTTCCATATTTGTTCCTTTTAATGATGATTTTATGTTTTTGTGAGTGTTGTCCGGCTTGCGTGGTCATCTCGCAGTGGTGAGGGTGTCGCGCGGCATGAGTCCGTCGGTGAAGCGGTCTATCGTTCCGTCGGCAGCCATCTGCTCCGTAGTGCCCTCTGTGAGCGAGTTGTTGTCCATGAGCCAGAGCCTGTCAGCCGAGCGCAGAGCCATTTCCATGTCGTGCGTGGAGAGCAGTATGGTCTTGCCCTCCTCGTGTGCCAGTGTGACGAGCAGCCGCATAAGCCTCGCCTTCGACGGGTAGTCGAGAAAGGCGGTGGGCTCGTCGAGCAGCATGAGCGGAGCCTCTTGTGCGAGCGCTTTTGCCACCATCACCTTCTGTCGCTGCCCGTCGCTCAGTGTGCTCACGGCGCGCCGGGCTATCCGTGTGATGTCTGTCAGGCTCATGGCACGCTGTATGGCGCGCAGGTCTTCGGCTTTCAGCGAGCCCCAGTAGCCCGTGTACGGCGTGCGTCCGAGAGCCACGAGCTGTGCCACATCCATGTTTACGGCGTTCGGTGCGGTTGTCAGCACTATGCTCACCCGCCTTGCCATGTCTTTCTGCGAGAGCGTTCCGGTGTCCTCTCCGCCTATCAGTATCTTTCCTCCGAGCGTAGGTTGCAGTGCGGCAATGGTGCGCAGGAGAGTCGATTTGCCTGTCCCGTTGCGCCCGATGAGGCATGTCAGCCGTCCGGACGGCAGTGTGGCGTTGAGCGAGTCAGCCACTATGCGCAGTCCGTGTCGTCCTGTGCGGTAGCCTATGCGCAGTCTCTCTAGTCTTACGTATGGCTTCTGTTCCATGTTCTTTGCCGTCATTTCCTTTGCCGTTGTGCCCGCGTGGAGTGTCGCGCGTAGCTTTTCTTTGTCTTATAAGTTTATTTTTATCGACATCGGGTCGTAGTTGTCCTCCGCCGAATTGAGCTTCGATACATGCACGAACTTATAGAACTTTATCCTGTCGCGCACCTCGGAAGGATGTCCCAGCGAGCGCATGCGCTGCGTGAACACATATTCCTTGTGTCGCGCTATGAACTCCTCGCTGTCCTTTTCGGGTATTATGAGTATGCCGCCGGTAGGTTTCCTCACCCTTCCGAGGCTGTCGGGAGCCGGATTAAGGAACGGTTGTATGGTGCCGCCGAGATAAAAGTCGGCTCCGAAGAAGTGCATGCCCGGGCGCGAGATGTGGGAGTAGAGCTTCTGTCCGTGGAACGCCTTGTTCACTGCCTCAGTCATCTGGCGCAGCGACACCACCCCTGTCATTGTAGGCAGACACACCGCGTCGAGCGCGATATATATGCTGAACAACACGCAGAGAGTGCCTGCGGTGAGCGTGCGGACGCTCCGGCGCAGTCTGCCTGCGCACAGCACGCCAGCCAGAAGTATGCCCATGACAGCCGGAAGGGTCATGAGTGCCGTCTCGGTGGCGTCGGGGGTGATGTCGTATAGAGCTTTAGCCATCGACAGGCGGGCGTTGGCTTTGTGTGTGCCGAAGAAAATGTCGGAGAACGCGCCCGACTGTATCACCTGGAAAGCCGTGCTGAACAGTATTCCGGCAAGTGCGGTGAAGGCGGCGAAGACAGCCACCGCGCTGCTCCTGTGGCGGCGTGAGAGCCACGCCAGATAGAGTGCGGTGAACATCGAGAGGAACACGTGGCAGCACAGAAGGCTTATGTCGTGATGACCCGTAGGCAGCCATGAGATAACCAGAAGAGCCGCTGCGGCTGTGGCGGAGAACGACGCCAGCGGTCGTGCGGTGCGCAGCCATTGTGCCGGAAAGGCTGGAGTGAGTCTTATGCCCGCGCTCTTCCACGGTCGTGTGAGGAGAGTGAAGGCGATGAATATCAGCCATGGCGCAAATCCGGTGGCGGCATATGCCAGATTGCCGGCAAGGTTATGGTCGAACAGATTGAGTGTCGTTATGCCTTTGAGCGAGCCGTAGTGATAGGCGATGAACAGTCTGCCGAAGTCTCCTCCAGTATGGGCGAAGGCGGCGGCATACCACATTGCCGGTACTATGAGCGCAATGGCGGTGCACAGCACAGACTTCGCCGCGGTGTTCTTCATGCTCTCTCCACGCACAAGAAGCCATATGCAGAACACCGCCGGAGGCAGTATCACCATCAGCGGACCTGTAGTCAGTCCTGTGAGAGCCATGCAGAGCGTTGCCGCGAGAGGCAGTCCGCGCATGCCGTCCTCATGCCACCGGTAGAGCAGGAGCATCGCTCCGGTTGCCAACGCCGCCCCCATCATGCCGGGACTGCATGCCGTCGCCTCGCGGTGCAAGCCGTAAGAGGTTAGCATGACGAGTGCGGCGAGCATGGCGCGCGGTGTTGTCGAGCGTCTGCGCATGAACAGGAAGACCGCCGCGCACATCACAACGAGCGACAGGGCGGAGGGCAGACGCGAGGTGAACTCGCTCACGTGCCCCCACGGCAGCGACACGAGTGCCACACACAGATGATAGAGCGGCGGACACGCCGTGAGGTCGTTGCCCGACGTGAAGGGCAGGATGATGTTCCCGTCTTTCAGTATCGACACTGCGACCATCGCTTCGCGCGGTTCGTCCATGCTGAAAAACTCAGTCTGCCAGAGAAAGGGAAGCAGTGTCGCCAAGCCTGTGACAATCACTGCAATGAGGGGAATGTATTTCCCGGATGTCTTCATAATGTATGTCAGTTTTCCTTTTTGAGGTTGTATTGTCTTGTCGCCTGTCATGTGACGCGTTTTTTTTTGTTTTTTTAAAAGATAATGCCAGCGAGCGGAAAGAAAGCTTGCT
>OLOR01000284.1_pt1 | contig 56192 bp, 53 predicted proteins | sample 1672521 | NCBI WGS metagenome assembly OLOR01 (sample SAMEA3136695, study PRJEB25190) | human gut metagenome | biome: human gut; feature: human-associated habitat; material: faeces | place: Austria | collected 2013
TATCTTTTATGATATTAGATGTACCATATGGATATTTTCCTTATAAAATGGTATTGGAATAGTATTAAAATCTATCCTATGATGAAGATGTCGAAAACACATGCTCCCCAGAAGGGCATAACCGCAGAGTGACTCACCGAAGTGCACACGGACGAGTACATTGCGGATCTGTGTTTCTAAGTTATTTGTTTAGGAGGTTATTACTGTGAAAAAACTAAAGATCGCTTATTCGGAAAATGCTCTCCAAGCTTTCGGCGCCGTTGGTGGCCGCGAAATCATCGATGTAAACAATACAGACTACACTGACGTGGCTGCTGTTGTCATTACCGAACAAGATTCTGATGTGCTGAAAAATGAAATGATTGGCGCTTTTAAAATTCCTGTCATGCTTATTAAAGATGCAGACAGCCACGTAAGCGATGAAATAATCAAACAGGTATACCGCGTCATTGATTTAAATGAGACTGATCACGATTTTTATTCCCGCCAGATCGAAAGCGCTGCAGCCCATTATGAAGAAAATGTACTTCCTCCCTTTTTTAAAGACTTAGAGAAGTATGTTGAAAACGGATATTCCCAGTTCGACTGCCCCGGCCACCAAGGCGGTGCTTTCTTCCGTAAACATCCGGCAGGCCGCGCTTTTTACGATTTCTTCGGTGAGAATACATTCCGCGCCGATCTCTGCAATGCGGATGTCGCATTGGGTGATCTCCTCATTCATGAAGGTCCTGCTCTGTCCGCGCAAAAACATGCAGCCCGTGTATACAATGCCGACAAAACATATTTCGTACTGAACGGGACATCTACCTCCAATAAAGTTGTTTTAAATGCGGTTCTCGCTCCTGGTGATATTGTCCTCTTCGACAGAAATAACCACAAATCTATAGACCATGGTGCTCTTGTTCTCGCCGGCGCCACCCCGGTATATCTGGAAACGGCGCGAAACGCTTTCGGTTCTATCGGCGGCATTCTTGAACACTGCTTTGACGAAGAATATATCCGCAAACTCGTTGCCGAAAAAGATCCCGTAAAAGCGAAAGCAAAACGTCCGATCCGCATGGCGGTCATCCAGCTCGGCACATATGACGGCTGCATTTATAATGCCCGTCAGGTTGTCGACAAAATCGGCCATCTCTGCGACTACATATTCTTCGATTCCGCCTGGGTAGGGTATGAGCAGTTCATTCCGATGATGAAAGACTGCAGTCCGCTGCTTTTAGAGCTTGGACCGGAAGATCCGGGGATTTTCGTTACCCAGTCCGTCCACAAACAGCAGGCAGGTTTCTCCATGACTTCCCAGGTACACAAGAAAGACTCCCACATTAAAGGACAAGATCGTTATGTACCGCATAAACGGGTGAACAACGCATTCATGATGCATGCCTCTACATCTCCGCTGTACCAGCTCTTTGCCGCACTTGACGTAAATGCAAAAATGCATGAAGGCGAAGCAGGTAAAAAACTGTGGGTAGAAGCTGTTAAAACCGTTATCGAAACACGTAAGCAGATTCTCCGCAACTGCCACTATATCCGTCCTCTCGTTCCGCCTGTTGTAAACGGCAAAAAATGGGAAGACGGCGATACGGAAAAGATGGCAAACGATATGGATTACTGGGCATTTGAACCGGGCGCCAAGTGGCATGGCTTTGAAGGATACGGCAAAGGACAGTATTTCATCGACCCGATGAAACTCCAATTCGTAACCTGTGGTATTGACATTGAAAACGGCGGCTATGAAGAATTCGGTATTCCGGGCAATATCCTGGCAAACTATCTCCGCGAAAACGGAATCATTCCGGAAAAATGCGATTTAAACGATATCCTTTTCCTCATGACTCCGGCGGAAAGCAAAACTAAGATGGACGATCTCGTTGCCAAACTGATCCGTTTTGAAAAGTTGATTGATGAAGATGCTCCGATGGCGGAAGTGCTTCCGTCCATCTATAAAGCCTACGAAGACAAATACAAAGGATATACGATCCGCCAGCTTTGCCAGGAAATGCATGATTTTTATAAGGATAGAAAAGTCTTCACCCTTCAGAAAAACCTCTTCCTGCATGACTACCTGCCGGAATACGTCATTAATCCGCAGGAAGCCCAGTATGAATTCATGCGCGGACATGGCGAACTGGTGGACTTGGAACAGGCGGAAGGCCGCCTCGCGCTGGAAGGTGCACTTCCCTATCCGCCAGGTGTACTCTGCATCCACCCGGGTGAGAGATGGTCCAAAACTGCCGTTAAATACTTCCTTGACCTTGTAGAAGGCATTAATCAGCTTCCCGGCTTTGCTCCGGAAATCCAGGGCGTTTATGTCCAGGAAGCGGAAGACGGCAAGAAACATGCTTACGGCTACGTCATGAAGAAGGAATTTGATAAGAAGTAAGAAAGCAAGTTTACGATTTATACAAGATATACCGAACCGACAGACAGGAACCCGATTAAAGAGTTCCTGCCCATGCCGGTCCAAATCCTGAAATCATAAAAGGAGATTATAATATTATGAGTCAAAGCAATAAAATGAGCGTTATGCAACTCACCATCCTGACAGCAGTGAACATGATGGGTTCCGGCATTATCATGCTCCCTACCAAACTGGCCCAGGTAGGCGCGCTTTCTATCGTATCCTGGCTGGTTACCGCAGTGGGCTCCATGTGTCTGGCTTATGTATTTGCAAAATGCGGCATGTACAGTAAAAAAGGTGGCGGCATGGGCGGCTATGCGGAATATTCTTTTGGGAAAGCCGGTAACTTCATGGCTAATTACACCTACGGCGTTTCTCTGGTTTTCGCAAATACTGCGATCGCCATTTCTGCTGTAGGTTACGCCTGCGGATTTCTCGGCACCACGCTTAATCCGCTCTTCACGGCTATCGCCACAATAGGCGTACTTTGGCTGGCTACCGTCCTAAACTTCGGCGGTCCGAAATATACCGGCGGCGTTTCCTCCATTACCGTATGGGGCGTCATTATCCCATGTATCGGACTTGCTGTTATCGGCTGGGGCTGGTTCTCAACCGATATGTATATAGCCAACTGGAATGTGAATAATATGGCTTTCGGCGAAGCGGCCACAAACTCCATTACCATGACCCTTTGGGCATTCCTCGGTATGGAATCCGCCTGTGCCAACGCCGATGCTGTTGACAATCCGGAAGTTAATGTGCCGAAAGCCGTTCTTGGCGGCACACTCCTTGCGGCAGCCTGCTACATCGTTTCCACAAATATCATGTTCGGAATCGTTCCCGCATCTGAACTTCTGAAATCCACCGCGCCTTTCGGAATGGTATTTGCCCACATGTTCGGCGGCACAGTAGGACACATCATCATGGGACTCATGGTTCTCTCCTGCTTCGGTTCCCTCCTTGGCTGGCAGTTTACCATCGCCAACGTATTCAAAGCCGGTGCTGATGAAGGCTACTTCCCTGCATTCCTGCAGAAGATTACATCCAAAGGCGCACCGATCGTGGGTATGGTTACAATTACCTGCATCCAGTCTCTCTTTGGCCTCATGACTATCAGCCCTTCCCTGAATGAACAGTTTGAAACATTGGTCAATTTGGCAACAATTACCAATATTATTCCTTACCTTCTCTGCATGGCCGCCATTATCGTTATCATGAAAGCCGCCGGCCACGAGGGAAGCGAATTAAAGACAACGACCTTCATTGCTTTCATTGCTTCCATCTACAGTCTCTATGCATGCTATGCTTCCGGATTTGAAGCAATGACTTACGGTGCGATTGTTACCTTCTTAGGCTGGACCCTCTACGGATTTGCTTCTGACAAATTTGATTTGGAAAAAGCAAAAGAAGATAACAGCAAAATAGCTTAAAGCTGATCATCTCCCATTAAATTGATATATTTCCCACTGAAAACCACCGGGCTTCGTGTTCCGGTGGTTTTCAGCGGGAAAAGCTATTCAGCAAAAAGTTCCGGCATGCAGCCTGTCTTTCACTTTTCCATTATAAGATTTTTTCATACTCCTTTTTTAGTACCTGGGCATACACATGGAACTTCCCATCAGCTGCCCGCTCCATATATACCCCCTGCAGTTCCGGAGTGAAACCCGGAAAAAGATTGAATACTTCTGCCAGTGCCATGAAATAAGCAATAGCCGTCTTCGACCATTTTTACCCCGGCTGAATGCAAGGAACCCCCGGCGGATAAGGAACTCCCCCCTCCAATGCCACGCGCCCCTCCGCTTCTGCTAAATCGATCAGCTCGCCATGTCCGCGGACAAGCTCATAATTCGCTTCCTGCGGGCTCATACTGTATATGGGAAAATAGTTTTTCAGAAATAAATGTTTTTGGAGGACATTGACCTTACGTTCCTTATAAAAATCATGCATTTCCTGGCAAAGCCGGCGAATCGTATATCCTGCATACTTATCCTGATACGTATGATAAATATTGGGAAGAACCTTTGCCATAGGGGCATCATTATCTACAAACGCTTCAAAATGGAGAATCCTTGAAATCAGGTTATTAATCTTCGCCTTAGTTTCCGCCGGCGTTATGATAAAGAGAATATCATTTAAATCGCACTTTTCGGGAATCACGGCATTTTCCCTGAGATAATTAGCAAGCACGATCCCGGGAATACCAAACTTTTCATACCGTCCGGTTTCTACATTGATTCCCGGCGTAGTAAAGAGAAGTTTCATGGGATCAATAAAATACTGTCCTTTCCCGTATCCTTGGAAAGAATGCCATTTCCCGCCCGGTTCAAAAGTAAAATAAGCAATATCATTAATAATTTCTTCCGTATCCCATTCTTCCCAATTCTTGCCGTGAACCACAGGAGGAACGAGAGGCTTCAGATACTTGCAGTTGCGGATAACTGCCTTTCTCGCTTCCACGGAAAGCTCCATACATTCTTTCCACAAAAGCGCTCCGCCTTCTCCCTCCTGTATACGGGCATTCATATCCAGCGATGCAAAGACCTGATAAAAAGGAGATGTAGACGCATTCACCATGAAAGAATTATTCAAGCGTTTATGAGGCAAGTACCGTTCCTGTCCTTTAATATGCGCATCTTTTTTATGAATCTGGGATGACATGGAAAACCCCGCCTGATGCTTGTGGACGGACTGGGATACGATGATTCCCGGATCATCCGGCCCAAGATTCAAAAGCAGCGGACTGCAGTCACGGAGCATAGGGATGAACTGCTCATACCCTACCCAGGCGGAATCAAAATAGATGTAATCGCAGAGATGGCCGATCTTTTCTACAATCTGACGGGCATTATAAATGCAGCCGTCATAATTTCCCAACTGTATGACCGCCACTCTGACAGGCCGTTTTGCCTTCGCCTTCTTTTTATCTTTTTCCGCGATGACCATGCGGATATATTCTTCATTGAAACAATGTTCTAAGATACCGCCAATTGAGCCAAAGGGATTCCGCGCCGTCTCTAAATAGACCGGAACAGCACCTGCTTGTATCAATGCGCCATAGCTGATAGATTTATGGTTATTTCTTTCATAAAGAACAATATCTCCCGGCGCTAAAAGAGCATCCAGAACGACCTTATTGGCCCCCGATGTACCGGTAAGGACGAAATATGTCTTATCCGCATGGAAAACACGCGCCGCGTGACGCTGGGCCTCTAACGCCGGGCCCTCATGAATGAGAAGATCCCCCATAGCCACATCTGCATTGCAGAGATCGGCACGAAAGGTATTCTCGCCGTAAAAATTATAGAATATTCTTCCCGCAGGATGTTTTCTGAAATAAGCTCCCCCCTGATGCCCGGGACAGTCAAACTGCGTATTTCCCCGCTCCACATATTCCATCAGTTGTTTGAAAAAAGGAGGCAGCAGCCCGCTCTCGTATCGATCTGCGGCGCCTTCAATCTGCCGCGCATATAAATGGTGATCCCCATCGGTAGGATCGATAATACTGTATGCCTGCCCGATCAATTCATCATGTTTTTTACCTGCAACCGACAGGATCAGAAATACAGGAATCTCAAAAGCATGAATCCGCGGATTTCGTAGTGCATCCCCGTCCTCATCAGTTACCACCACAGCGGCCACATCGGTAAAATCCGTTTGAAATACATCTGCAATATCCCTTTTCTCTACCGCACCGAAAGTTTCCAACGCTTTTCTCGAGTAAGCTATCTTTAAATGCTCCTGCATTGCCCCCACACCTTTCATACAGAAAGATTGTATACAGAAAATTTCCGAAATATACGATTACTTACAGAAATATATACTTATGTCCAGTATAGCAAAAAAAACGATAAAATGCACCTGTACTATCGACATTTACTGAATAAAACCACCTCTCTCCTTTTGTTTGCGGAATGATAAGCGACAACTCTCCAAAATGAAGTTTATCATGGGCTGAAACGGATGGAAAACAGAATGGCTGCCTCTTTCTTTAAGTAAAATAATGCTTCTATTCATCATTCACAGAAAGACTGGTTCCCTTTCGAGTATTTCTGCATCTTTATTTCTTCCAAGCGAAAAGCCGTGTCGAAAGAGGGATTGCAGTCTCTTTCGACACAGCTTTTGGGCTGAATTATTTCTTTGCTTTCTTAGCAGCTTTCTTAGAGTTTACTCTTTCTTTCAGCTGTTTGGAAACTCTCCAAGCCGGGCTCTTGGAAGCCGGAATCTTAATAGCTTTCTGGGTCGCCGGGTTGTGGCCTTCACGGGCTTTGCGCTGGCGGACTTCGAATGTACCGAAACCGATAAGCTGAACCTTATCTCCCTTTACAAGAGCCTGGGAAATAACATCAATTACCGCTTTAACTGCTTTTTCGGAATCTTTCTTTGTCATTTCTGCCGTCTGGGCAACTGCACTGATGAGTTCTGTCTTGTTCATAACTAAACATCCTCCTTTAATTAACTCTGCGGAAAATCCCGCTGTAGTCCCGATGGATTAACTTACACTTTCGCATTGAATTCCCGCCACAGTTCTTCCAGCCTCTCCTGAGACAAGGCATCAAAAGATCCGCATCCTCTGATACCGTCCTCAAATTCGCTGAAGCGCCGCATGAGATTCACACAAAAAGAGTGTAACGAAAGTTCCGGATCAATTCCCTTTTCCTGCATGACACGGGCAAGCTCAAAAAGGTACGCTCCTGCACTTTCTTCCCCCATTCTATTCCCTGTCTGTACCTCTCTTTGAGTGGCATTCCTCCAGAGCGGCTTTTCATCTTCACGAAAAGCCATGAGGTCATAAATCCCTACAGAACTAACTTTCTTTTGAATTATACACGCTAAAAGCAGACTTGGCAAGCATTTTGGCATTCCGGAAAGCAGATATTTCCTGTTTTTTTCTTTTCTTTTACGCTTTTCCCAATTTTTAATCACCGCAAAAAGGTCTTCTTTGCTCATTTTTTCGAATACAAAGGGATGGCGTTTCACCATTTTATTTGCAATCCCGTCTACCACATCCTGCATAGAAAACTCTCCATTTTCTTCTGCAATCCGCGCGTGAAAAACGACTTGAAGAAGTACATCACCTAATTCTTCTTTCAAATTCAATATGTCATTTTCTTCGATAGCATCGATAACTTCATATACCTCCTGGAGAAAATATGTCCGCAGCGTCATATGATTCTGACTCCGGTCCCAGGGACACCCTCCCGGCTCCCGAAGAGTTTTCATCGTATCAATAATCGGTTTTAAAGTGAATTTTTTCATCTCTTTTTTTATGATTTCTGGAGCTTTAAGTATCACGGCCTCCACAGGAAATATAATTTTGCTATTAAACTCTTTAATTGTACGTTTAAGAATTTTTCCATTATACATTAATGTAGTAATCGGTGTCGTTTCATCACATATTTCCATCAACCGGATAAAAATATACTTCTGTCGTTCTTCATCTTCCGCACCAGTAATAATCAGCGTGCCGTAAAAAGGCAAAGAAATATGTTCCGCCTCTTCCGCATTCATAAGAGTGAAAGAACCTTTCTCCGTAAGTATCCCGCTTTTTAAAAGCTTACGCATGAGACACACATAATCTTGCATAACAGACTCCGTTTCTTTATAGAAAAACGGCACATCATCTCAAATGTGCCGTTATATCTATTTTTTTACAATACTGCAGCGGTCAATCAGTGCCGCCATTTTTCCGCCAATTTTGGGTATACTTGCCACATCTTCACCTTTTACAGCACGAAGCATGATGGCGGCCATACAATACACGATACCGCTTGCGCAAATCGCCGCCAGTGTAGACAGTGTATTGCTATGGATTATCCCATAGAGCCCCGTGTACACGCCATAAGCAACAGCACCCATGATCCCTGCCGCGATAAAGAGTTTAACCGTATGCATGATATCCATCATGTATCGCCGATACTTATAGAGGAAAAATAAATTCAGGAGAGCCGCCACACCGAAATCCGCATTTGTCGCCCATGCTGCCCCAAGAACTCCCCAGCTGGGTATCGCTGTCAAATTCCACGAAAGGAATACTTTTACCGCCGCGCTCACCACCATATTGATAAAAGGAACAGCAGTCTTTCCCATTCCCTGGAGAACACCCGTAGTGACCTGCTGCACGCCCAAAAGGAACACGCCGAAACTCATGACCGCAATACAGGGACCGGCATCAGGAATTGCGTAAAGCATGGCAGAGATCGGTGTAGCGATGACACACATCCCCACGAAGGAAGGAATCGTTATTAAGTTCGCCAGCCGCATGGCGGTATGCGTTCGTTTCAGGATCGTCTCGCTCTTATTTTGTGCCACCGCCTCGGAAATAACAGGAACAAGACTTGCCGCAAGGGATGCCGTAACAATAGTCGGCATATTCACGAGAGCTGTCGCCATACCTGTCAAATAGCCAAAAAGCGTGGTCGCCTCTTCCACGGAAAATCCTGCCACGGCCAGGCGGCGGGGCACGATGAAAAGATCAATACTCGATACAACAGGAAGCATAATATTGGCCAGCGAAACGGGAACTGCCAGTATCAAAAGGCGTTTCAGAATCGTTCCGACACCAAGAGGCTTTATATGAGAATCCTGCCGGGATGCCAGTTCTCTCCGCCAGCTCTTTGTCATAAAATAGCAGGCAATAAGTACAAGGATACCGATAAATGCGCCGGGTGCCGCACCAAAAGTAGCACCGGCCGCACCATATTCCAAACCGTAAGGCATGAGCACAATGGCAAGAGCAATCATTGTGACAACACGAACAAGCTGTTCGACAATCTGCGAAACAGCGGTAGGCGTCATCATCTGGAGACCCTGGAAATACCCGCGGAGCGATGCCAGAAGCGTAGCACAAAGTACCGCAGGAGATAAAGCGATGAGTGACCAATAGGCTCTCTCATCAGTTACGACACCTGAATGGACGAGCCAGTCCGCACCAAAATATAAAAGAGCGCTGAATACGATACCCGTAAGGGTAAGTGCCGTCATAGAGATACGGAATACCTTCTGTCCGCCCCAATAATCATTCACCGCGTTTCTTTCCGCCACCATGATGGAAATGGCCACGGGAAGTCCTGCCGATGAGATGGAAAGGCACAGCATATAAATGGGATAGGCCATCTGGTAGAGACCGATCCCCTCTCCGCCAAGAAGCCTTGACAGATAAATTCTGCTGAATGCCCCGATAAACTTCACAATGATCCCCGCAACGGTCAAGATGAGGGCACCCTGAATAAATGAATTTTTACGCACGTTTTTCTCCTGAATATATTTCTTTCGTTATTTCTTCTATAAAATCCGACATCCATTTAGCAGTATTTCCCTGGATATCGGTCTTTTTAATTCTAACACGGGCAGGCGCGCCTGGCAAAAAATGAAGCTTCGACATATAAGAATGAGGCAGCCGGTTCATATTCCAGCGGCGCATCGGTTCTTCATCGGCCCATACAATGAGAAGCGTCTGTCCTTCATCAAGAATGCTACCGATTCCCAGACGTCTTGCCTGCACACGGATACGGGATACCAGGAACAGCCTTTCTGCCGGCCGGCTCGGACTGCCGAAACGATCTATGACTTCATCAATAAGATCGGTCAGTTCCTCTTCCGATGCCGCCACGGCAAGACGTCGGTAAATTTCCATCTTCTGCCCCTCATTGCTGATGTAGTCTTCATCCAGATAGGCATCCTGGCGAAGTTCCACAGTGGTATCAGGCATTTTCTTGGGTACCGGTTTATTTTCCCGCTCTGCCCGCAGACGTGATACAGTATCCTCCAGCATATTGCAGTATGTGGCAAAACCTACACCTGCAATATTCCCATGCTGTTCTGCACCTAGGAGATTACCTGCGCCTCGGATTTCCAGGTCACGCATGGCAATTTTGAATCCGCTTCCCAATTCCGTAAATTCCCGGATCGTATTCAACCGTTTTTCCGCTGCTTCGGAAAGGACTTTCCCCCTGCGGTAGAAAAACCATGCACGCGCTATTTTTTCCGAGCGGCCTACGCGTCCCCGCATCTGATAGATTTGAGACAATCCCAGCTTATCCGCATCATAAACGAGCATCGTGTTTGCGTTAGGCTGGTCCACACCATTTTCAATAATCGTGGTACAAAGAAGAACATCATATTTCTTCTCGAAGAAATCCACCATGATTTTCTCCAATGTTCTGCCGTCCATCTGCCCGTAAGCAACGGCAATCGTCACATCAGAAGGCAGAATATCCCTCAAATGGGCTTCCATCGCCCGTATACTTTCTATACGGTTGTAAATAAAATAGGTCTGTCCGCCGCGTGCCTTTTCATGGAGAATGGCATCTTTCACAATAGTGTCATCGTACTCTGTCACATAAGTCTGTATCGCATGGCGGTTCGCCGGCGGCTGTGTCATCGCCACCATATCCCGCACACCGGTAAGACTCATATGGAGTGTACGGGGAATAGGTGTCGCCGAAAGAGTAAGGACATCCAGCTTCTTTGACCAGGATTTCCATTTTTCTTTCTGCATAACGCCGAATCGCTGCTCTTCATCCACCACAAGAAGGCCAAGATGGCGGCATTCAATTTTTTTTGACAGAACGGCATGCGTTCCAATGACTACATCCATTTCTCCGCTTGCCAGTTTTGACAGTATTTCTTTTTTCTCCCGCATTGTCGTAAAGCGGTTTAATAGAGCAATATTAATCCCGAAAGAATCCATTCTTCCCTTAAAAGTTTTATAATGCTGACTCGACAGGACCGTTGTAGGGCAAAGAACCATCGCCTGGAAGCCGCTCATGACGCATTTAAAAACCGCCCGCATGGCGACTTCTGTCTTACCGAATCCTACATCGCCGCAAATGAGCATATCCATGGGCTGCGGCCGTTCCATACCGCGCTTTACCGCCTGTATGGCCTCCAACTGGTCATCCGTCTCCACAAAGGGAAACGTATCCTCAAACTCACGCTGCTCCGCCGTATCGGGAAGGAAAGAAATTCCCTCCGTGATTTCACGGTCTGCGTAAACGGCCAGCAATTTTTCTGCCAGTTCCTCAATCGACTTTTTGGCTTTTCTCCGTACTTTATCCCATTGGACACCGCCCATACGGTGAAGAGCAGGGGTCTGCCCTTCAGGACCGATATATTTTTCAAGACTGGCAATCTGCTCCATGGGGAGGTAAAGTTTGTCCGCCCCGGCATACTGGATGGTAATATAGTCCCTGTGGACACCTTCCAGTTTAATGGTTTTTACCCCGATATATTTTCCGATGCCATGGACACGCTGCACTACATAATCTCCCGGCTCCAGATCGGAGAAATATCGGATCTGTTTTCCTTTTCCTCCGGCTTTATACCGTCTTGCCTTCTGCTTTCCGAAGATATCTCCTGCTGTGATAAAAGCCATCTTCGCATCAGGCAGTTCAAAGCCGCCGGAAAGGACACCATTGTACAACGTAACTTTTCCTTTTTGCACTTTTTGTGAAACAGGCACATGGTAATCCGACAGATATTGCTCCAATTCCTTCCGTTCCGACCGGCGGGGCGTGAGAATAACCGCAGACCAGCCTTCCTTTAAAAGACGCGTCAGGTCATTGAAGAAAAGAGAAATCTGCCGCTGGTAATTCACCATGGTACGTCCCTTCCAGGTTGCGGTTTCTTTAACTTTGAAAAGATCCGCATCTCTTTTCAGGAAAGAAAACAAGATCTCCCTGTTTCTATATTTCCTGCCTGACCGCCCTGTCTTTACAAGACCTGCCCAATCAAAAGCTTTTTCTTTATTTTCAGCTTCTTCATGGAAATACTTCTTTAACTCTTCTTCACACCGCTGCGGCTCATCATAGAATACCCTGCCGCTATTCAGGTATGACAGGATGGAAGAAGAGCGTTCCCCGCGGATGACAGCGGGAAGAATGGATATATCGTCTCTTATATCAATGGAACGCTGTGTATCTTCATTAAAAACACGGATTCCGTCCACTTCATCATCAAAAAATTCGACACGGAAAGGATGACTTTCGTTAATGGCAAAAATGTCCACAATATCTCCGCGTACGGAAAAATGACCGCACCGCTCCACCTGATCCACCCGTTCATATCCCAGTTTTATCAACTTCCCCACCAGTATTTCTCTTTCGATAACTTCACCCATATGAATGGTCATCAGATTCTCAAGGATACCGGACGGACTGATAATTTTTTGCGCTGCTTCCACGACTGTCGCAATCACTGCTGCCCTGTGCCCATCCAAAAGACCTGCAAGCCCCTTCATGCGGTCACGAAGCCGTTCTGTTCCTGAAAAAGTAACGTTGAATCCTGTTTCTTCCACCAGGGGAAAATAGTACAAATGTAAATCAGGCGCAAAGAACCGCAAATCCATTTCCCATCGAAATACATCCTTTTGAGACGGCACGATGATGATGGAAGGACTGTCTCCTTTCGCCGCCATCGCTGTTAAAAGAGCTTTCTGCGAATCTCCTGCGCCTGAAATCATAATGGGGTCTGCCAGGGAAAAAAGCTTTTCAACAGACCTGATATCCTTATGGCGGCATACTTCCTGTGCCAATTCCGCGCCAATCATTTCATCAAAAACAAATTCTTCATTTTGTACACGGCCGGGCAAATCCGGCGCTGACGCTTCTGTCCGCAGATTAGCGATTTTTCTTATTTCGTCTGCCACGGATACGCTCCTTTCCCTGTAATTTCCTGTTTCACGATTTCCTTATCTCCGCCAAGTTCCCGAATCCTGCTTTGTATATCCTGTCCTTTAAAGATAAAACAAGGCATGATTTCCGCAAAAGGAACAAGCACAAAAAGCCGCTCCCATAAAAAAGGATGCGGTAATTTTAAAAATTCCGTCTGTTTTTCCACATTTTCGCCATAAAGTAAATCCAGATCCAATGTCCGCGGCCCCCATCTCATCATCCGTCTGCGGCCGAAAGCTTTTTCCGTATCCAGCAAAAGTTCCAGCAGTCCTTCCGGCGTATCCTGCCAGTCCGCTTCAATAACGGCATTCAGGAATTCCGCCTGATCTGTCTTTCCCCACGGCGGGGTTTTATAGAGAGATGATACCTTGCCGATGGAAAGAAGAGGCATGAGAGAAAGCTTGTGGAGCGCCGCGCCCATAATCTCTTCTGACGGTCCTTCATTGGATCCCATTGAAATGAAATACTTCATCTTTTTTTATGCAGCGTCACTGAAACATCTTTCAAAATACCGTGGATGGGTACGGACGGTTTATGCACGGTTGTTGCTACCTCTTCCACCTTAGAATAGCGTATGAGAATCTCTTCATTGATTTTTCCCGCCACCCGTTCCAAAAGTTTACAGGGCGCCCCCTCCGCAATAGACTGTACGAGAGAAAACACTTCCGCATAATTCACCGAATCTTCAATGTTGTCGCTTTCACCTGCACCGGACAAATCCAAGTCCATTTCCACATCGATGAAAAAGCGCTGTCCCAGGGTATTCTCCTCAGAGTCAATCCCATGGTGTCCATAAAACGCCATTTCCTGCAATTTAATCTTATCCATTTCCGCCCCCAAGATTATATAACGGTGCAATTTTTCAACGCATCCCAGACTTTTGCCATCCGTACCGCCATAGACACATTATGGACACGGAGAATTGAACATCCTTTATTTATCCCCCATAACCCCGCGGCTCCGGTTCCCTCATCCCGTTCTCCCGCAGGCAGATCCAAAATAGCGCCGATGAACCGCTTTCTGCTTACACCAAGAAGCCAGGGGCAAGGGAACGCCCGCACCAGTTCATCCAGCCGCCGCAGCACTTCCATATTTTGATTCCCATCTTTGCCGAAACCGATTCCCGGATCAAGAATGATATTCTCTTCTTTCACACCGGCCTGCAGTGCGATGTCTAAAGACTTATCAAAAAATATTTTCATTTCTTCTATGACATCACCATTATAATTTGTATCCGCTTTGTTATGCATGACAATGACCGGTACCTGATGACAGCCCGCTACCTCTGCCATCTCCCCATGATCATACTGCAGTCCCCAAATGTCATTCATCATATGGGCACCCGCATGAAGGGCATAGTCTGCCGTTTTCCAATGATAAGTATCTACGGAGACGGGAACACGGCTTTCCCCCAAAACCACAGGCAGAAATATTTTCATTCTTTCTATTTCTTCTTCTGCCGTGAGCGGCTGACCGCCGGGACGTGTAGATTCCGCCCCTACATCAATAATGTCCGCGCCGGCATCTGTCATTTCCCTTGTATGAGATTGTGCCTTTTCCACCGTATTCCACCTTCCGCCATCAGAAAAGGAATCGGGGGTTACATTCAATATCCCCATAATCAGCGTTTTTGCTGTAACTTCCAATCTCTTTCCGTCACACCACGTATAAGCCCGTTCCAATTTTCCTCCTTGCAGAAATCATAACTCCATACTCTGTAATATTGTTATTTTATCACCACCGGAAGACAGTAGCAATGAAAGCAGGCAACAAAAAAAGCGGTGCAACACCGCCTCCTTTGCGCAAGATGCTCATTGAGGAGTATGATCATCCACAGCCGAATTGATAATCAGGGAAATAATCATCAAACCGGCTCGATGGACGTACATCCACCGCCATGGCATTTCCTCCATGTACTTTAATTATACATAAATTGTAAGAAAAGTCCAATATCAATTCATAAAAAAGATACTACATTATACCCGCACAAAAAGTTTTTGCAGGAGTGTTGCGGCGCCGGCAGCCGCATCCAGCATCCTTTCCATATCCACCAGAATATCTTTCCAATAAATCATATAGGCAGCAGATTGTTTTTCCGTAAAAAGACGGCGGATTTCTTCCCGATAAAATTCATCTCCCCGTTCCTCAAAAACATAAATCTTCCTGCACCGCGCTTCCATTTTCATGTAATTTGCCGCCACGTCCCCCGTATAGTCCAGTACTTTCTTCATTTCAAGAAGAGCATCCCGCACCAACATGACCATGGAAGAAAATTCACGGGGTGTCGTTTCCACATTATACAAGGTAAAACGATCCACCACTTCATGAATTACATCAATAATGCCGTACATCTTCCCGATAAACCCGCGGGCAAATTCGATTTCTGCCGGATCCTTGTATACTTTGTACATGCGCTCATACAGTTTTCCCAAAGACGCGCGTGCTCTTTTTTTTATTGCGTGGAGTGCATCCACACCATCTTCTATTTCCATTTTCCCTTCGGTAATCCGCTGAAACACTTCTCCTGCTTCATAGGCATTTTCTGCCAGCATACCGAGCTGCTCAAAAAACTTTCCTTCTTTATTTGCCATAACGATTCCCCTTTACCATTTTGATATCCTCATTTTAACACATAAAAATACTTTCAGCGCAGTCTTTGGGCAATCGAAAAGCCTGTCTCAAACAGACAAGCTTCTCTACTCCTTACCTGCCGATTTTTTTATAAAGGGAAACAAGCTCCAATGCATCCAAAGCACATTCAAAACCTTTGTTGCCTGCCTTCAGCCCCGCACGGTTCAGTGCCTGTTCCACAGTGTCAGTCGTAAGAACCCCATAAAGAATGGGTACACCGGTGGAAAGCGATACCTGGGCAATTCCTTTCGTTACCTCTGTGGATACATAAGCATAGTGGTCCGTTTCTCCGCGAATAACGGCGCCAAGACAGAGAATCGCATCATACTTGCCGCTCTCCGCCATCTTTTTCGCAGTCAGGGGAACCTCAAATGCTCCCGGCACCCACGCCAGATCTACAGTATCCATATCTACTCCATGACGGGAAAGACCGTCTGCCGCGCCGTCAATCAGCTTGGATACAACCACCTCATTAAAACGGGTCGCTACGATACCCACTCTGATTTGTCCTTCATTATAAAGTCCTGAAATAATATTCATAAGCCGCCTCCTTCAGTAAATTATTTATGGGCATGAAGCATATGTCCCATTTTATCCTGCTTCGTCTGTAAATAAAATTTATCCTCGCTGTGCGGTTCCATTTCAATAGGGATCCGTTCTGCAATGGTAATTCCATATTCACTTACATCCCCGATTTTCTGCGGGTTGTTTGTAAGAATACGAATCGTTTCAGCACCAAGGTCATGAAGAATCTGGGCCCCCGTCATATATTCCCGAAGGTCAGCGGCAAATCCGAGTTTCAGGTTTGCCTCCACCGTATCATACCCCTCATCCTGCAAAGCATATGCGCGGAGCTTATTGATAAGGCCGATGCCGCGTCCTTCCTGACGGAGATAAATGAGTACACCCCTGCCTTCCTTTGCAATCATTCTCATGGAAGTATCCAGCTGTTCACCGCAGTCACAGCGGAGAGAACCGAAGCAGTCTCCGGTGAGACATTCGGAATGGATACGGCAGAGAACGGGTCTGCCGTCATTTACATTCCCCATGGCAAGCGCCACATGATGTTCACGGTTGATGAGGTTCACATAGCCATATATACGAAACTTACCGTACCTGGTAGGCAGATCTGCTTCCGTGACCCGTTCAATAAGTTTTTCATGAATCTTTCTGTATTCAATCAGATCCTGAATACTGCCAATCTTCAAACCTTTTTCTTTTGCCAGTTTAAAAAGGCTTTTCTTATCAGACATCGCACCGCCTGCATCCATGATTTCACAGCAAAGACCTGCCGGTTTAAGTCCCGCCATTCTGGCCAGATCCACAGTGGCCTCTGTATGTCCCGGCCGTGCAAGAACCCCCCACGGCTTTGCTCTCAGAGGAAACATATGCCCCGGCCGTTTAAAGTCTGCTGGATTGGCTCCGTCTTTGACCGCTTCCATAGCCGTCATGGAACGGGCTGCTGCAGAAATCCCCGTTCCCGCATCCTTAAAATCAATTGACGTAAGAAATGCCGTCTGGTTGCTGTCCGTATTATGACGAACCATCGGAGCAAGATACAGCGCATCGGCAATTTCCCCCGCCATAGGCATACAAATCAAGCCTCTCGCTTCCGATGCCATGCGATTGATATTTTCAGGTGTAGCAAATTCAGCTGCGCAGATATAGTCTCCTTCATTTTCACGATCAGCAGGATCCTGCATGATGACAATATGCCCCTGTCTGATTTCCTCCACAATTTCTTCAATCGGATCAAATTTAAATTCCATAATGGCCTCCATACCCTAAATCCTTTAAACGTTTTGTTGTTACTCCCTCATGTTCTTTTTGCATGAGTTGCTCTATATACTTTCCCAAATAATCACACTCTATATTCACCGAGTCACCTATACGCTTAGTAGAAAGAACCGTCAGGCTTCCCGTATGGGGAATAAGGGAAATCATAAAAGATGAATCTCCTCTTTTTGCCACAGTCAGGCTGACACCGTCTACGGCAACAGAGCCTTTCTCAAGAATATACTTCATATATTTTTCTTCCGCCGAAAATGTCAGATTGAGAGCGATTCCTTCTTTTTCAGAAGAAAGAATACGTCCCGTAAAATCCACATGCCCCAGCACAATATGCCCGCCAAGACGGTCGCAGAAACGGAGCGCCCGTTCCAAATTCACAGGCGTCCCCGCGGCAAACAGGGAAAAGGCGGTACGCCGCATCGTTTCAGGCGTAACATCACAGGAAAACGTACTCCCGTCAAAAGCCGTTACCGTAAGACAGGTTCCGTTGACAGCGATACTGTCACCCGCTTTCGTGCCTTCCAGCACTTTATGGCAGGCAATTGTAAGCCGGCAGGAACTTCCTGTGCGGTCCACCTTTTTAATCTGCCCGATTTCTTCCACAAGTCCGGTAAACATGGCTACGCCTGTCCTTCCGGCAGTCTGGCTTCCTGTGCTTCAGCCATTTTTTCTGCTGCTTTCTCCATTTCTGCAGGTTCCTTTATTTCCTCCTGCATTTTTTCCGGTTCCCGATCCCTTATTTCATTTTCAACAGCAGTGCTTCCTTTCTTCCCGGAGATATCCGCTTTAAACTTTTCAGGCAGCGGTCTTTCGGCGGGTACCTTTTTCCTCTTCTTTACATATCCTTCTACCACAAGATCCACACCGCTCCGCTCAGTACGGATATTTTCCAGCTGCACCGCTTCCGGAATAAGCGCCGCGCCTGTACCGCCGATTGCTCCAGGTGCGTCTTTCCCTCCAATAAGTATAGGCGCCATATAGAAACGGATTTTATCTACAATACCCGCTTCAAAAGCGGCTGCCGCCGTTTCCGCTCCACCTTCGAGAAGGATGCTGTCGATCCCTTTCACCGCCAGACCGATCATGGCCGCTTCCAGATCAACACATCCCTCCGTATCGCTGTCGGCAAAAATCACTTCAATCCCTTTTGACTGGAGAGCCTTCACCTTTTCAGGCTCGGCGGAAGAAGTAGTCAGAACGATCACCCGTGAATCGCCGCCGAAAACACGAGACTCCATGGAGACGGATAATTTGCCGTCTGCGATGATGCGGACAGGATCTTCCAATCCCTCCGTCCGTGCCGTAAGCAGAGGATCATCTGCGGCAATCGTTCCCGCCCCTGCCATGACAGCCGCATACAGACCGCGCAGCGTACGAACTTCTTCTCTTGATTCTTCCGATGAAATCCACTGCGACTTTCCCGTATGGCATGCCGTTTTTCCATCCATGGACACTGCTGATTTGTACAGGACGAAAGGTTTCTTTTCTGTAATAAATTTCATGAAAACTTCATTTAAAACCTGCGCCTCTTTTTCCATCACACCAGTCGTCACGAAAATCCCCGCATCTTTCAGCTTCCGGATACCCTTTCCCGACACAAGCGGATTTGGATCCTGCATGGCAACCACGACACGCTCAAGATTCTTGGATGCGATGAGATCCGCACAGGGCGGCGTCTTTCCATAATGACAGCACGGTTCAAGCGTCACATAAAGAGTCGCTCCGGCGGGATCAGCCCTGCAATCGGCAAAAGCATTGACTTCCGCATGGGACCCGCCATAAAATTCGTGCCATCCTTCACCGATGATTTCGCCGTCTTTTACAAGTACCGCGCCCACCATAGGATTCGGACGGGTATGTCCCATCCCGTTAGCCGCCAGCTCCAGCGCCCGCGCCATAAACTTTTTGTCATCATCAATCCGCATAAAAAACCTCCCGTCTTCAGGGAGGCTCTTACGAAATCAGAAAAACAATCTTCTCCCATCCAGACTGTACTGTCGGCTTTGGAATCACACCAAATCAGCCATACGGCTCGTGGGCTCAGGAAAACCTTTACCACCGGTCGGGAATCACACCCTGCCCTGAAGATACATAATTGGAAACACACAAGCTGATGCCTGTATATTCCTTAAACCTATTCAATTATAGCAAACCCATGAATAAAATCAATAAAAATCCCGTCAACAGTTATCCAAGCCGGGAAAGCACAGCATCAAGCACTTCCTTTGAAATGTCATCCGTACTCCGCAATCTGCCATCCGCCATGCAGGAAATACGCAGCCAGTCATAAGTTTCACAAAGTACCTGGTACGCATCGCAGCATTTTTCAAGATATGCCGAATGCTGCTCATGGATATCCATAGACCCGCCCTGCTTTGCCCGCTCACGAACCAATTTTTTGGAAACAGCCGGCGGTACATCAAGAAGAATCACCACATCCGGACGGGGAAGCTCCAATTCTTCATATTCCATATGATCCAGCCAGGAAAGGAACTCTTTCCGCTTTCCTTCATCATCGTACTTCGTCATCTGGTGAACCATATTGCTCGTCGTGTACCGATCGGCAATCACGACCCCCCCGTTTTCATAAAAAGATTTCCACTTCATTCGAAACGAAGCAAAACGATCCACCGCATAGAGCATGGACGCTGCATAAGGATTCACATCCCCCGGTGCTCTGCCGAAATCACCGTTCAGGTACATTTTCACCAGCGCCGAGGAAGGACTTCCATAATCAGGAAAAGAAATATGCATGACGTCTTTTCCCCTCTTAATAAGATAATCCTCCAAAAGCCCTGACTGCGTCGCCTTCCCGCTTCCATCAATGCCTTCAAGCACAATCAATTTCCCATTCATGATATCTCCCGTACAAGATCTTTTGTTTTCTATTTTACCATACTGTCCAATGGCGATAATCCTCTTCCACACGATAGACGATCTTGGATTTTACAACAGCTGAATAATTTTTTGAGTCAAGACGGATTTCTACACGTATCCATAATAAAGAACCGTGAACATAAAGAGTCCTTCTCTATATTCACGGATATCTTCATCTCCCCCGTTTGGGATTAAATTCATTCATAGCTTTGTCCACAGTGGTTTCTAACGCCCGTTCCACGGAATCAGCAGTATACTTCTTTGCGGCTTCGATACGTTCAATTTCTTCACCATAAGGCCGGCCAAGAACATGCTCGATAACGGTATGCCCGTCCTTCGGATGTCCCACCCCGATACGGAAACGGACGAATTCCTCCGTGTGAAGGCCGGCAATCAGGGATTTGATTCCATTATGACCGCCGGCAGACCCCTTCTTTCGAATCCGTGTTTTTCCCGCCGGCAAATCCAAATCATCGCAGATGATATAAATATCTTCTGCAGGTATTTTGTAGTAATTGGCAATCGCTCCTACTGCGTCCCCGCTGAGATTCATATAAGTCAGCGGCTTCACCAGAAGTATCTTTTCGCCGAACCTCACAACGGAGGCGATCTCCGCTTTCATGTCCGTTTTCCAGACATTCACAGCCCAGCGGCGGGCCAACTCGTCAATAACATCGAATCCCATATTGTGGCGGGTATGTTCATATTCTTTACCGGGATTCCCCAGTCCTGCCACCAATTTCATTTATCGAAAAGGGCGCTGACGGAAGCGTCATGGAAAATACGAAGAATTGCTTCCCCAAGGAGAGGAGCCACGGACAGCACTGTCAATTTATCCTGCATTTTTTCTTTTTCTATGGGCAGCGAATTGGTCACTACCAATTCTTTCAACACAGATTCTTTAATTCTTTCTGTCGCCGGATCGGTCAGCACAGGATGGCATACAGCCGCATACACATCGGCAGCGCCGTACTCCATGAGTGCTTTCGCACCTTCACAAAGGGAGCCTGCCGTGTCTACGATATCGTCAACAACAAAGCAGTTTCTTCCTTTTACATCGCCGATAATATTCATAACCTTTGCTACGCCCGGTTCCGGACGGCGTTTTTCAATAATAGCGATAGGCGCGCCTACGCGGTCAGCCAGATCTCTGGCACGGTTTACACCGCCCAGATCAGGAGATACGACCGTCAAATTTTCCAGATTCTTGGATTTTACATAATCGGCAAGCAGCGCTGCAGAAGCCAGATGGTCTACAGGGACATCGAAGAAGCCTTGGATCTGTCCCGCGTGGAGATCCATGGTCACCACTCTTGTAACACCGGCCGTTCCAAGCAGATCCGCCACCAGTTTCGCGCTGATCGGTTCTCTGCCGCGGGTTTTCCTGTCCTGGCGGGCATAGCCGTAATAAGGGACGACCACGGTAATATTACGTGCCGAAGCTCTTTTAAGCGCATCCACCATAATCAACATTTCCATCAGGTTATCGTTTACCGGTGAACCTGTCGGCTGGATGATGAAACAGTCTTTGCCACGGACACTTTCATTAATCATGACCTGTATTTCGCCATTATTAAATCTTCCGCACAAAGACTTTCCAAGCGGAACGCCGATATAATCTGAAATTTCTTTTGCAAGAGCCGGATGCGCGGTTCCTGTGAAAATTTTCAGTCTCGATGTACCTTCCATATCCATTTATGATGCTCTCCTTTTCTCCCCTGCGGGATCTCCGACAATAACTCCCCCATGCCGTCTTCATGGCAGCATTTCTTATATTATATACCCTTTCTCAAACAGAAACTATCCTGCTTGGACGGAAATATAAAACAGGCTAATCTTTATATGTATCTTCTTTTACCCAATTTTCAATATTCAACTGCTTTGCCCTGCCAACAGCAAGCGCTTTGGCGGGAACATCCTTCGTAATCGTCGAGCCCGCGGCGGTAAACGCCCTTGCCCCTACATGAACCGGTGCCACAAGATTTGTATTGCACCCGATGAATGCATGCTCATCAATCGTGCAGCGGTGCTTATTTTTTCCGTCAAAGTTTACCGTTACCGTTCCGCATCCGAAATTCACGTTTTTCCCTAAATCGGAATCGCCGCAGTAAATCAGGTGCGGCAGTTTCGTACCATCGTCCACGTCGGAATTTTTCACTTCCACGAAATTCCCGATTTTAATATCATTGTGCAGACAGGTCTCGGGACGTAAGTGGACAAACGGCCCGATTTCATTATTATCTCCCAATTCACAGGAATGGGCATATACACGGTTTAAATGATTACCGTCACCGCAAATCACATCAGTAAGCTGCGTATCGGGACCAAGAGTACAGTTTTCCCCTACTTTTGTTTTCCCCTGCAGCATTGTTCCCGGTAAAATCACCGTATCCTGTCCCACTTCTACATCCTGCTCGATATATGTACTGTACGGATCGGTGACTGTGACACCTGCCGCCATCAGGTCTTCCGCTTTACGGATGCGAAGGATGCGGTCAGCTTCTGCCAACTGGATACGGGAGTTAACGCCCATTGTCTCGCTTGCGTCTTCAGCTGCAACAGGAATCACTTTCCGCCCCGCCTTAATTAATATCTCAAACACATCAGTCAAATAATATTCACCCTGGGCATTTTTATTGTCTACCTTCTCCAAAGAATCAAGCAGTGCACCTGTTTTGAACACATATGTCCCTGTATTGATTTCATGGACAGCCAGCTGATCCGGCGTACCGTCCTTCTGTTCCACAATGGAAATCATATGTCCTTTTGCATCGCGGAGAACTCTTCCGTATCCGAAAGGATTGTCCATAATTGCCGTCAGGACAGCCGCGGCGCCGTCATGCCCCCTGCACGCACAGACGAGACCTTCTATCGTTTCCCTGCGCAAAAGTGGTGTATCCCCGCAAACCACAAGCACATACCCGTCACGATTATCTTTAAACAAAGGAACCGCCTGCATCACCGCATGGGCGGTCCCCAGCTGTTCCTCCTGATGGACGAAATAAATATTTTCTCCGGCAAGCCTTTCACGAACAAGTTCCTCTTTAAATCCCGTGACAACCACACATTTTTCAGATCCTGCTTTTTTTACCGTACGAATGACCTGCTCCGCCATAGGGACGCCGCAAACTTTGTGCAGAACTTTCGGCCATTGCGACTTCATTCTTGTACCCTGGCCTGCAGCCAAAACGACCGCCGTTAAACTCTCCATATTGCCTCCCGCCGTTTTTTACAACGCGCATATATTTTCAGAAAATAGATTGCCTCATAAAACAAGTTTTCCCAATTTATTTTAGCAAAACAGACTTGCTGCCGCAATACAAAAGCCGCGTGTCCGTTCTTCACCACGCAGCTCTTTATCACTTAACTTAAAACTTCAGGAAATAAGGTAAACGGTAATATTATCTCTTGACCCCCACTGGTATGCCTGCTCCAGGTTGTCCACACCGACATCGATAACATATCCTTGTATGGCTCCGCCGATATCATCACAAATGGCATAGCCGTATCCCTCAATATATACGATACTCCCCAGAGGAATCACATCAGGGTCTACTGCCGCATGCCCTTTCCCTGCATAGTTTCCCAAGGCGGTACGGCCGGAGCCGCCGCCGTCCGTCGGCGTGTATGCCGTAGATCTCATTTGAAATGATTTTTTATACTTCCCCGTAAATTTTGGCGCATTTTCCAAACGTTCCCACACATTGGTATCTGCCATTCCTGTCCTTTCCAGTTTTTCTTCCGCCTGCAATTTACGGACCGCCTCTGCTGTTGCCGCTCCGTAAATACCATCAGAACCGCCAGGATTATACCCGTGCAGAAGGAGCCTGTTCTGTAATTTAACGACGCGCTTGCCCCGATCTCCTGCTTTTAATGTGCTGCCCGCAGAAGGAGCGCTTAACCCGCCGAGCAGTTTCCACGTAGCATCATCCACATTTCCTGTAACGGATAAACCATGTTCTTCCTGCAGTGCGCGCACGGCGCTTTCTGTGTCATTACCGTAAATGCCGTCTGCTTCCCCGTCCAGATACCCCGCGCGGCGGAGCTTATTCTGTAATGTTTTGATCTCACTCTCGCGGTCACCTTTTGTATAATGCATGTCTTTTTTATTCTTTTGTTCCTTCTTTATTTCCTTTTTGTTTTCTTTTTTTGCCTCTCCCGTTTCTACCCCTCCCAAAAGGGAAAGTGTCTGTTCATCTACAGCTCCCGACACCGGAAGTCGGTGGTCTTTTTGGAACTGTTTCACGGCAGCCGCCGTATCCCCGCCATAGATACCGTCAGAAGCGCCAGTGAGATAGCCTGCCGCCGCAAGACGGTCCTGCAGTTCAGCAATCATATCCCCCCGATTTCCCTGGGCATATACGATCCCGCCTCCATCACGATACCCTTTCCCGTCATCTTCTTTCAGCTTTGCCTGTGTGCTGTCATCTGCTTTTCCCGTAACAGGGAGTCCATGATCTTTTTGAAATTCCGATACCGCCTTCACCGTGGTCGATCCATAGTCGCCATCTACCGTACGCGCCAGATATCCCGCTTCTACCAGATCATTCTGCAAGGATTCCACAGCGGCGCCACGCATTCCCATGTGAAGAATTTCTGCCGATACGGAGCCTGCCATACACAGCCATAAGGCCGCAGCAAGTTCCAAAATATATAATTTACGCATTTCTTTTACCTCCGTAAAAAATTCATGTGTATTTTACCATGGACGATATTTTTTGTAAAAATTCCTCAGAATGAAATACCATTCAATACGCAAAAAACCGCGGTGAAGTCATCGCGGTTCTCATTCCTATTATTTTCTATACAGCCCCATGGCATGAATTGCATTTTCATACGTCACGCGGGCTTTCGCACGGGCACGGACGGCACCGTCATCAAGAATGACATCCAGTTCGGGAGTTCCTGTAAGTTCATCATATCGGGAACGGATCGGACTAAGTTCTTCTACTACCAGATCAGCTACATCTTTCTTGAACGTGCCGTATCCCTGTCCGTCATACATCGTTTCTATTTCTTCAAAAGTCTTTCCGGAAATAGCCGAATGGATACTCATCAGATTGGAAACGCCGGGCTGGTTCGCCTTGTCATAGTGGACATGCGCCAATGAATCGGTGACTGCCTTCTTTATTTTCTTCACAATTACATCTGCCGTATCCAGCATATGGATGGTCGCCCATTCATTATCATCAGACTTGCTCATTTTACCTGTCGGCTCCTGAAGGCTCATGACTCTCGCCCCGCCCTGGGGGGCCCACATTTCAGGAATGGTAAATACTTCGCCATACTTGCGGTTAAAACGTTCCGCCAGATCCCTTGTAATTTCCATATGCTGGCGCTGGTCTTCACCAACCGGCACGAGATTTGCCTGATACAGGAGAATATCGGCAGCCATAAGGGGCGGATATGTTAAAAGTCCCAGGGGAATAAACCCCTCTTTCTTTTCCTCTTTCTGTGCTTTTGACTTATACTGCGTCATGCGTTCCATTTCTCCCACATACGCACTGCAAATCATCATCCACCCAAGCATGGCATGCTCCGGTACTTCCGACTGGACAAAAATCGTCGCCTTCTTCGGATCCATCCCTGCCGCGATATAGAGTGCCGCCAGATTCCGTGTCCGTTCATGAAGCAGTGCCGGATTCTGGGGAACAGTAATCGCGTGCTGGTTTACAACACAATAGTAACATTCCGCTGTTTCCTGAAAAGGGATAAAATTTTTCAATGCCCCCAGATAGTTTCCTAAAGTTAAAGAACCGCTGGGCTGGATTCCCGAAAAAATAACATCCATTATGTATCTATGCTCCTTATTCCACAGTGACCGATTTGGCCAGGTTACGGGGCTTATCCACGTCATTGCCCCGTTTGATACCGGTATAGTATGCAAGAAGCTGCATAGGAATGACAGAAAGAATAGGGGCGATAAATTCGTCTACTTTCGGAATTCTCACGATTCCTGTAGTATATTTTTCAAGCTCATGATCATGATCATAACCGATTCCCAGTACATCTGCACCGCGGGCGCGTACTTCCTGTATATTGCTGTACATCTTAGCTCTCACGTTATTCTGTGTTGCCACGGCAATAACCGGCGTTTCGGCAGAAATAAGAGCCAGCGTGCCATGCTTTAATTCACCGGCCGCATATGCTTCCGCATGGATATAAGAAACTTCTTTCAGTTTCAGTGCTCCTTCCATGGCAATGGCATAGTCAATAGAGCGCCCAAGATAAAAAATATCTTCTGCTTTAATCAGGCGGTCCGCCACCTCAGACATATGTTCCTTTTCAGTAAGCACTTCTTCAATCTGCTTCGGCAGTTCAAGCAGAGCGGCAGTCAGCTTCCTCACCAGTTCCAAAGAAATACTCTCTTTTACCTGCCCCATATAGAGAGCAAGCATCAAAAGGGAAACTAGCTGTGTAGTATATGCTTTTGTAGATGCCACGGCGATTTCCGGACCGGCCAGTGTGTAAATGGCCACATCTGTTTCACGGGCAATGGAAGATCCGATGGAATTTGTCACCGCGATACTCTGGGCACCAAGACGCTTTGCTTCTTTCAGCGCCGCCAGTGTATCGATCGTTTCACCGGACTGGCTGATAACGATACATAACGTCCTTCCCGTCGTCAGAGGGCGGCTGTATCTGTATTCCGACGCGATTTCCACGGAAACCGGAATTTTCGCGAACCGTTCGATATAGTGCTTTGCCACCAGCCCCGCATGATATGCCGTACCGCAGGCAGTGATCAGAATATTGTCAATATTTTCAAGACTGTTTTTCGTCCAATTCAGCTTATCAAAAAACACAGTGCCGTCTTTTTTCAAATGAATTTTTACAGTATCACGGACTGCTTTCGGCTGTTCATAAATTTCTTTCAGCATAAAATGGTCAAATCCGCCCTTTTCCGCCGCTTCCGCCGACCAGGTAACCTCCTGTACTTTTTTTGAAATAGGAAGACCGTCAGCACTGAACACGGAAACACTGTCTTTTTTTACGACCGCAATCTCCCCGTCATTCAAAATATAAATACGGCGGGTATAATTAATCACTGCAGGAATATCGGATGCAATGAAATTCTCATCTTCGCCAAGACCTATAATCAGTGGATTATCTTTCTTTGTGCAGATAATCGTATCGGGATCGGCATCATGCATGAATACAAGAGAATAAGAACCATCGATTACAGCAAGCACCTTGCGGACGGTAGAGAAAAAATCACCGTCATCAAGCTCTTCCGCCAAATGGGCAACGACTTCGCTGTCCGTTTCAGACTTGAATACATGGCCTTTTTTCAGAAGATCTTTTTTCAAATCCATGTAGTTTTCAATAATGCCATTGTGAACGATGACAAAATGATTATTTTCATCCCCATGGGGATGGGCATTCACATCTGATGGTTTGCCGTGAGTTGCCCATCGGGTATGCCCGATACCGATATTTCCACGTAAAGGATGGGACTCCAGCGCCTTTTCCAAATTTACCAGACGTCCCGCTTTTTTCTCAATCTCGATTTTCCCATTTTCATACACGGCAATGCCTGCCGAATCATAACCTCTATATTCCAGACGGCGCAGACCTTCTATCAGGAAATCGGAAGCATTTCCATTTCCCACATAGCCCAATATACCGCACATAATATTTCCTCCTGCAAAACTCCAATAAATGAATCATTTATTTCAAAATTCAGCCATGTAATACTAAGTCATTATACCACAACCAGGCAATATTCAATGTTCCGATAAGCTGCCGGCACCCCCGTTTTCTCAGAAAGAATTTATGATACCCTCCACATCCTGGAGTTCCGAAATACCTGCAAGAGCTGTCATAATACCGATAACAAACAATGCAGTAATCAGCATGCCGCAGAGAAGGAAAGGAGAAATACTGATAAAAAAGGCTTTCCCTTTCCCAAACCCGTAATTTGCGCGGATGGCAAGGATGTCTAAGAAAAAGCTCCAGACAACAATAGCAAAAACAGCAAATTTGTGGATGCCGTCCAGGCCAAACTGTCCTATAAGAGAAAAGAAAACAGAAAAAGCATAAGGGATCGACGCGCACATGAACCCCGCCGTAATCCCTCTTGCCGTCCCCCGCCCGCCAAGGAGTCCGGAAATATAATCCACCACGGCACTGTGTATCAAAAGGAGAGAACCTGTCCCGACAAAAGATGCCAGAAAAGCGGTCACAAAACTTCCTGCCTCCACAGAAGAAAGGGCAAGAAGCAAAATCACGAATCCCCAGATGATACTGCTTTCTTTCATTTTTTCACCGGTAGTCACATCAGACATCGCGTCTGTGGGATGGGCAAGCAAACGGTATATTAAATCTAAAACTGTATTCATCATAGCTCCTTAACGAACAGAGGGTGCCGGCGTCTGGGAAAACGTGCCCCATATATTATCTGAAATGTTTTTTGCTAAACTCCTCACAGCACTGTCCATTTCCCCTGCAAGGATATTTTTCCAGGATGTTCCTACGGAATATCTTTTCACCGGTACACTGTCCCCTTCTATTCCGGCGACGCCTCCCGCATAATTCAAGGCATCATAATAATTCCCCATCGCATCAACCAGTCCCAGTTCCATAGCCTGCTGGCCGGTAAGAATCCGTCCGTCAGCCACACTTCTTACACGGCTTTCTTCCATACGTCTTCCGTCAGCCACGGTCTTCACAAACTGGCTGTAAATATCATCCACCATGGTTTGAAGCATTTTCTGCTCGTCTCCTGTCATGGGCCGGTACATAGAAAGAATATCCTTATGGGCACCGCTTTTGATTTTTTCATTTTTTACACCCAGCTTACCCATAAGCTCTTCAACATTCGTATAATCCATGTACACGCCAATACTTCCTGTCAGGGTAGCAGGATTGGCAAAAACATAATCGCCTTTGCTGGCGAGCCAGTATCCTGCAGAGGCACACATATCCCCCATGGAAACGACGATCGGCTTTCCCGCATTCTTAATCTTGTCCATTTCTTCCGCAATTTCCTGCGTTGCTCCCGTAGAACCGCCGGGACTGTTAATGCGGAGAAGGACGCCCTTTACCCGATTATCCTTCCGCGCCTGTTCCATTTCATACATCACCTGCTCGCTGGAAACGCCTTCTGACGCCCCCAGGAGAGTCCCATTGCGGGGACCGCCGTAAATAGTACCATCAATGCGGATTTCCGCCACATAGTCCTTACCCTTCCCGATGGCGGACGTCTTTTTCCATTCAGGCATAAAACCTGCCGCTGCAGCGGAAATAACAAGAACCGCCAGCATCACCATGATCCACTTTTTAATTTTACTATCCATTGTTAATCTCCTATCTTGTCATTTCATTATACCATCATCATGAATACAAGAAAAATCAAGCCAGAAAAAAAGGTTTCTCCAAAGATGTTTCCATCATTCAGCGAAACCTTTTCTGGTGACCGGTATGGGATTCGAACCCATACTCTCTGCGCTGAGAACGCAGCGTCTTAACCGTTTGACTAACCGGCCATGTGTTCCATATTATAACCGGCACTGACTGAAATTTCAAGTATTTTTTACATACATGGTTTCCGATCCCCCTTGTTTTTTTCATAGAGAATCAAAAGACCTTTCAAAGTAAGCATGGAATCCACCCTGTCAATCGTTCGGGATGCGCCCGCCATAAGCGTCGCCAGACCGCCCGTAGCAATGACCTTGATATCGTTCCGTTTCATTTCCGCTTTAATACGGGTAACGATTTCATCAATCTGTCCCACGAAGCCGTAGTAAATCCCTGCCTGCATGGCAGACACGGTATTTCGACAAATAATGGAATTCGGTTTTAACAGTTCGATACGCGGCAGTTTGGACGCCCGTTGGAAAAGGGCTTCCATGGAAATACTGATCCCCGGAGCAACAGCCCCGCCAAGATAATTCCCTTTTTCATCGATGACACAAAACGTTGTCGCCGTTCCCAAATCGATAACAATAAGAGGGCACTTATATTCAGCGATGGCGGCTACCGCATTAACGATACGGTCAGCCCCCAAATCTTTCGGGTTGTCATAAAGGATATTCAGCCCCGTTTTAATCCCCGGTCCCACAAGAATGGGATTCACGCTGAAATAACGGCGCGAAAGAGATTCAAGGATAGGAATAATCGGCGGTACCACTGTTGAAATAATGACATCTTCAATATCGGAAAACTGAAGTCCGTTAATACGGAACAGCGTTCCCAACACACTGGCATAGCCATCAGCAGTCTGGAGTGTATCCGTTGCCAGACGCCAGTGATTGAGCAATTCCTTTCCACGGTAAATACCACAAACAATATTTGTATTCCCTACATCAAAAGCAAGCAGCATTATTCATCGCCTCTCAGAATAAAGGTGCCTCCGGATCCGGATTTCCCCTCTTGGTTTATAAATCACGAAACCGTAATTTATCACATGTGTATCATGCAATAAAGACTCGATTCTGTCAAGCAAAAAACAGAGGATCCGCCTTTCATTAAATTTATTCATTTAAAAAGAGTCCCGCGTTTCGGAGTGCTTTTTGTATACGTATGCCGCAGAATACACCAGCGGCCACTTTGATGAGATCAAATCCGATAAAAGGGAAAACGGTCATCGTAAGGGCTGTCCAAAGCGGCATTCCTTTCCCCAAACCAAGAGAAAAGTACATCATGAACCAAACTGTCCCCAACGCGTAGCAAAGGATGAGCCCCAGAAGCGCAAATACTCCCTGGGTGAAAAAGCGGCTTTTTTCTTTAAGATATATCCCGCTGAAACCGGCCATAAGAATAAATCCGATATAATAACCGCCCACAGGGCTCAGGAAAATACCAACCCCTGCCTTGCCCATCGTAAGAATGGGAACGCCCAGTGCGCCAAGAAGAAGCCACACGGAAATAGAAACCGCGCCCCATTTCCAGCCAAGGACACCACCGGCAAAAGCACAAACAAACGTCTGTAATGTAACCGGCACCGCCCCGACGGGAAAAGCGAACTGGGAAAGTACCGCCATGATTCCCGCAAATAAAGCGGCACCCGACATATAATGAAATTTATTTCTGTCCATAAATTATTTTACTTCTTTTCTGTTTTATCTTTGCGGAATTGGCGCATCTGCCGGACGGATAGAAACATCGCCTGCCATTACGCGGCGGACTTCCCTGCCGGTGTCCACCAGGAGGCAGCCGTCATCATCAATATCCACAGCTTTGCCAGTATAATTATCATTGCCGAAAATCACGCGCACCTCTTCGCCAAGAGTCACGGATAATTTCCGCCAGTCATCAAGTACGCGGCCAAACCCTTCTGTCTGTGCCAGCTTATACTCCGCTTCCAGCTCGGCCAGGACGGCTGCCAGCAAATCCCGGCGGGACACATTAACCCCTTCGTTCAGGAAAGACGTCGCATGGCCGCGGAAATCTTCAGGGAATTCCTTTTCCTTCATTCCCGTATTGATGCCGATTCCCATAATAATATAATCAATCTTTTCCATAGAAGCCGACATCTCGCAAAGCATCCCCACCAATTTCTTCCCATGATAGAGAATATCGTTGGGCCACTTGATACCTGCATCAGCAAGTCCGAGACGGCGGATACCGCGGCAGACTCCTACTGCTGCAAGGAGCGTGCTCTTTGATGCCTCCATCGGGAAAAACGTGGGACGAAAAATGACAGAAAACCAAATCCCTTTCGCAAAAGGAGAATAAAAATGCCTTGTAAGGCGTCCGCGGCCGGTCGTTTGTTCCTCTGCCACAACGATCGTCCCCTCTTCCGCGCCTTCCCTTGCAATCTTTTTGGCTTCTTCATTTGTGGACGGTGTCGATTCAAAATAAACCACTTTCTTTCCAAGCGTTTCCGTATGGAGAACACTGGCAATTTCCAAAGGTGTCAGTAAATTCGGCGCATAAATCAGCCGATATCCTTTCCGTGTGCTTGATTCAAAAATATATCCCCTGCTTTTCAGAATATTGATATGCTTCCAGATTGCTGTACGGGATACGTTTAAATCTCTGGATATCTGTTCCCCCGACACATAATTTCCATTTGCTTTGCGGAAATACTCCAGTATTTCATTGCGCATAATATCCTCCTTTTCCTTTCAGAACTTTCCTTCATTATAATTTTCGACAATCCCTTCGTCAACTTATTTCATTTACGACCTTTACATTAAAAAGAGAGCCGTTTTGGAGGCTCCCTTTCTTCTTTTTACAAAATGTAATTTGATGTATCCATATCCTTCGTGATTTCCCCAAGCTTTTGCCTCACATAAGTACCGTCAATGGTAACTTCTTTATTTTCCAGCTCAGATGCTTCAAAAGACAGCTCCTCCAGTACCCGCTCCAGAATCGTATAAAGCCGCCTCGCACCGATATCTTCCGTTTCCGAATTCACCACAGATGCGATTTCCGCAATCGCACTGACAGAATCTTCCGTAAACGTCACTGTGACGCCTTCCGTTTCCAAAAGCGCCGTGTACTGCCGGATCAAAGCCTGCCGCGGTTCTGTTAAAATCTTCCGCAGATCCTCCTCTGTAAGGCTTTTTAATTCTACACGGATCGGGAACCGTCCCTGCAGCTCAGGAATCAAATCGCTCGGTTTTGATACATGGAACGCACCAGCCGCCATGAAAAGAATATGATCCGTCTTTATTCGTCCGTACTTGGTCTTCACCGTCGCCCCTTCCACAATGGGAAGGATATCCCGCTGCACCCCTTCACGGGATACGTCAGGCCCGCCGGATGCACCGTGTCTCCCCGCAATCTTATCGATTTCATCAATAAAAATAATGCCCCGTTCTTCGGCAAGCGCAACCGCCCTGTCACGGACAACATCCATATCCACCATCTCTTCGGCAGAAACCTCCGCAAGAACAGTTTTGGCCATGCGCACTGTCATTTTCCTCTTCTTCATATTTTTCGGCATCATGGATGCGAATATTTGAGAAATCCGATTCGCCTGTTCATTGTCCGCTGTATCTTCAATATTTCCTTTTTCTTCCAATTCCACTTCTATTTGGCGGTCGTCCAATTCGCCACTCCTGATACGGGCAAGCAGATTCTTTCTTCTCTCCCTTTCCCCTTCATCTGAAACACCTGTCTTCTCCGCCTTTTCCCCTAAAATAATTTCCATAGGAGATCTCGTTTCCTTTTTCTTTGCAGGCCACATGATTTCAGCAATTTTCTGCACCGCCGCCTCTTCCGCATCTTTCCCATGACGGCCTGATTCCTGCTTCTTCACAAGGCGCACCGCTTCTTCCGCCAGGTCGCGCACCATAGATTCCACATCGCGGCCCACATAGCCGACTTCCGTATACTTCGTCGCTTCCACCTTTACGAAAGGGGCACCTGTCAGCGCAGCAATGCGGCGGGCAATTTCCGTTTTTCCCACTCCGGTGGGACCGATAAGAAGAATATTTTTCGGACTTACTTCACGGGCTATTTCCTTAGGAAGCCGGCTGCTGCGCCAACGATTCCGCAGGGCGACAGCGACAGACCGTTTCGCATTCTGCTGTCCCACAATGTATTCATCAAGATATTCCACAATTCTCCGTGGTGTCAGATCTTTCATCCTATTTCCTCCACAATCACATTATGATTCGTATATACGCAGATATCCGCCGCCACATGGAGTGACCGTTCCGCAATCTCCCGCGCTGATAAATCCGACACCGAACACAAAGCGCGAGCTGCGGCAAGAGCATAATTTCCGCCGCTCCCGATTGCCAGTATGCCATCATCCGGCTCGATAACCTCTCCGCTGCCTGATACAAGAAATAAATGGTCGCCATCCGTCATAATCAAAAGAGCTTCCAGCTTTTGGAGCACCCGATCCCGCCTCCACTCTTTGGCGAACTCCACGGCAGCACGCACCAGATTTCCATTGCAATCAGAAAGTTTTCCTTCAAACTTATCAAAAAGAGCAAATGCATCCGCTACAGAACCGGCAAATCCGGCAATGATCTTTCCATGGTACAGGCGTCGCACCTTCCGCGCCGTATTCTTCATCACCACAGCGTTGCCCATCGTGACCTGCCCGTCACCGGCCACAGCCGTATGTCCGTCTTTCTTTACAGCTAGTATTGTTGTTGCAGTAAACATATTTCCTCCTTGTACTTTTATGTTTCAGGTAATAGTAAGTTCACTTCCTTTATTATACCCCGCGATAAAAGCCGTCCCCTGAAAGAAACGGCTCCTCTTTATCCCTTTATAAACTCATCCAAGACTGACAATGCCCGCGCCGCCAGTCTTTCATTCTTTTCTCTTTTCTTCACCTTTTCAGGCAAAGGAGGCAGCAATCCGAAATTCACATTCATCGGCTGGAAATTCTTTCCGATAAAATGAGAAATATAATGGCAGAGCGCGCCAATTGCCGTCTCTTTCGGGAATGCCCGCGGTTCTTTTCCCGCTGCCCGCGCCGCTGCGGAACAGGCCGCCACGATTCCCGATGCCGCCGATTCCACGTACCCTTCCACGCCTGTCATCTGTCCCGCGAAGAAGAGGCCTTTCCGCTGCTGGGTTTCCATAGTGGCTTCCAGTAAATCAGGCGAATGGATATAGGTATTCCGATGCATCACGCCATAGCGGACAAACTCCGCATCAGCAAGTCCGGGAATCATGCCGAAAACCCGTTTCTGCTCACCCCATTTCAGATGAGTCTGGAAGCCGACAATATTGTACATCGTATCTTCTTCATTATCCTGACGCAGCTGGACAACAGCATACGGTTCCTTTCCTGTCCGCGGATCAGGAAGTCCTACCGGTTTCATCGGCCCGAAACGCATCGTATCCTTACCGCGCTGCGCCATCACTTCCACAGGCATACACCCTTCAAAGACATTTCCTTCTTCAAACCCGTGGACTTCCGCTGTCTCCGCCGTCCTGAGCGCCTCATAAAATGCATTGTATTCCTCTTCGTTCATGGGGCAGTTCAGGTATGCCGCCTCTCCCTTATTGTAGCGGGACATCCGGTACACGATGTCCATATCAAGGGATTCTTTCATCACGATGGGCGCTGCGGCATCATAGAAGTGAAGTCCTTCGCCGCCGCAGAAACTTTCTATGCTGTCCGCAAGAGCGCCGTCTGTCAGCGGACCGGTCGCGATAATCACGATCCCTTCTTCCGGTATTTCCCTGATTTCGTCATTGACAAATTCAATCAGCGGATGACTTTTTATCTTTTCCGTCACTGCCGCCGCGTATCCGTTACGATCCACCGCCAGAGCACCGCCTGCAGGGACACGGTGGGCATCGGCACATTTCATAATCACCGACCCGAGCCGGCGCATCTCTTCCTTCAGAAGTCCTACCGCATTGGTAAGAGCCGCCGCACGGAAAGAATTGCTGCAAACCAGTTCCGCACAATATCCCGTATGATGGGCAGGCGTTCCGATTGCCGGACGCATTTCCGCCAGCTTCACGGGAACCCCCATTTCCGCCAGCTGCCAGGCAGCCTCGCTTCCTGCTAAACCGGCACCGATTACCGTAACCTTCTCCATCAATCACCGGCTCCTGTTTTTGTTTTCCCCGCCGTCCCGGCAGTCGTCTTCTTTGCAGTTGTTGTCTTTTTCTTTGCTGCCGAAGTTTTCGTCACAGTTTTCTTTTTCGGATGCGTTGTGCACTCGGGATTAGAGCAGATAAGCTCTTCCTCCTTATTTTTCCGAACCTTCTTTACCTTGATCGCGCCGCAGACAGAGCAGAACTCATTAACCGGTTCATCCCAGACTGCCATATCGCAGGCCGGATAACGGCTGCAGCCATAGAAATAACGCCCCCGCTTTGAGCGGCGCTTCACCAAATGCCCCTCATGGCATTTCGGACACTCTATGCCCGTATCAATAACGATCGCTTTGTTCTGCCCGCATTCCGGGCACTTCAGATATCTGCCGTACGGCCCCTGGCGGTACACCATCTTCGCGCCGCACTTGTCACAATCCACATCGGAAATCTCTTCCTTTTCTTCTCCCGTATGATAAGGCTTGATATTTTTGCAGGAAGGGAAATTCGGGCAGGCGAGATATTTCCCGTAACGGCTCATCTTCACAATCATATGGGCACCGCATTTTTCGCAGATTACATCGGATACTTCCTGATTTTCTTCCTTCGTCTTCGCTGCCTCCAGGTTGGCATTCTGCAGTTCCTTCTCAAAAACATCCCAGAACCCGCTCATGACCTTTTTATACGTCGCTTTGCCGTCAGCAATTTTATCCAGCCAGGTTTCCAGCTGCGCGGTGAAATCCACACTGACAATACCAGCAAAATATTTCTTTAAAAGATCCGTCACTTTAAACCCGATATCTGTGGGAACAAACTGTTTTCCCTCTTTTTCCACATACTTACGCCTCTGGATGGTATCCAAAATAGGCGCATATGTAGACGGCCTGCCTATCCCCTTCTCCTCAAGTGTCTTAATCAGGCTGGCTTCCGTGTACCTTGGCGGCGGCGCGGTGAAATGCTGCTCTCCTTCCGCCTTTGTATTGAGTACCGTATGTCCTTTATGGAGCGCCGGCAGAATAGGAAGCTCTTCATTATCCTGCTTCTTTTCTTTTACCGTCCGGAGTACCGTAAATCCGTCAAACAATATCTGCGTTCCTGTCGCGCGAAGTGTGTAAATGCCGTTTTGGAGCACTGCATTCGTTGCCTGGGAAATCTGGGGCGCCATCTGGCTTGCAAGGAATCGGTTCCAGATCAATGTATACAGCCGGAGCTGGTCACGGGACAAAACGGCCGCCAGCATATCCGGAGCAAACTGCAGATTCGTGGGACGAATCGCTTCATGGGCATCTTGAGAATCCTTCCCCCTGGCATATACATTCGGTTTAGGCGGCAGATAGTCTTTCCCATAAACACGTTCAATGTACGGCCGTACCTGCTTGATCATTTCATCGGAAATACGGGTCGAGTCAGTACGCATGTATGTAATCAGTCCTACATGTCCGTGACCCGGTATTTCGATCCCTTCATAAAGCATCTGGGCAAGAGCCATCGTCTTTTTGGAGCCGAAATTAAGACGGTTGACCGCATCCTGCTGCATCGTGGAAGTCGTGTACGGCGGTTTTGCCTTACGCTGCTTTTTCGTTTTTGTGACTGAAGTGATTTCTGCCGGTTGTTTTAAAATCCCCCTGACAACCCGATCCGCTTCCTCCGCATTATGAATTTTTGCTTCCTTCCCGTCAATCTGTGTCAGTTTCGCCTTGAAACTTTCCTTTTCCTCCGTACGGTAAACACCTTCCACCGTCCAGTATTCCACAGGCTTAAACGCCCGTATTTCTTCTTCCCTTTCACAAATCAGACGTGTCGCTACCGATTGTACACGTCCCGCGGAAAGGCCGCGGTAAACCTGCTTCCACAGCCACGGTGAAAGCTTGTACCCCACAAGACGATCAAGCACGCGGCGTGCCTGCTGGGCATCTACACGGTTTAAATCAATCGGTTCGGGATGGAGTACCGCCTCTTTAATCGCCGGCGGCGTGATTTCATGAAAGGCGATACGCGCATTTGACCGGGGATCCACATCAAGAAGTTTCGACAAATGCCAGGAAATGGCTTCCCCTTCACGATCAGGGTCCGTTGCCAGAAGAATATCTTTCGACTTATTGGCTTCTTTCTGCAAATTTTCAATGACATCGGCCCGTTCCGCCGAATTAACATACTCCGGCTTGAAATCATTTGCCACATCCACACCAAGCGTACGCTGCGGCAAATCACGTAAATGACCCATGGAGGCAAGCACCTTATAATTGGAGCCTAAAATACGCTCAATCGTCTTCGCCTTTGCCGGAGACTCCACGATAATCAGGTGTTTCCCCTTGGCATTCGGTTTCCTTGTGAAAAGTTTTTCCCCGGCAGAAGACCTTTTCTTCTTATCCTTCACAGTGATCGTAATCTGTATAGCCAAAATACCCTCCCTATACTACATGAAACACAGTATATATCTCATTTATATTATCCGCGTCCTGTTGTAATAAACCGGCCGGATCCCGTTTCCTTTACAAACCCTTTCAGCTGAAGCCGGAGCAGGAGCATCGTAATCTTCATCACCGACATTCCTGACTGCTGGAGAATATCCTCCGCCGTCACTTCCTCTCCTGTACAGCAGAAACGATACACCACTTCCTCTTCCAATGTCAACTGTTCAGGAGATTCCTTCTTGGAAGAAATACTCTTTTCGTTCCACCCGTATTCAGAAAGGATATCCTCGTAGGACGTACAGCAAATCGCCCCGCTCCGTATCAGATGATTGGTTCCTCTGCTCGAATCGAGCCAAATATTTCCCGGAACGGAAAAGACATCCCGTCCTTCTTCCAAAGCAAAGTCAGAGGTAATAAGAGCGCCGCTCCGTTCTGCCGCTTCCACCACAAGAATCCCCCGGCTCATTCCCGCGATAATCCTGTTCCTCGCGGGAAACTGCCTCCCCAGAGGCGGCGTCCCCGGCGGGTATTCAGAAATAATCGTACCGCCATTATCAATAATTTTTTGGAACAAATTTTTATTTTCCGGAGGATATACATGATCCAGCCCGCAGGCAAGCGCCACCACCGTCGGGCTTTCTCCGCGCAATGCCCCTTCATGCGCAGCGCTGTCGATCCCCCGCGCGCCGCCGGAAATTACCGTCACTCCATTTTCAGCCAAACCACAGGCCACCCGTTCTGCCGTCTGCACCCCATAAGGCGTCGCTTTCCGTGAGCCTACGATGGCCACCGTTTTCTCAAAAACGGGATTATTTCCTTTATAAAATAAAACAGCCGGAGGATTTGCCGTCGTCTGTAAAAGCGGGGGATACAAATCATCCTCCCATGTCACACAGCGAATCTGCAGCCGGTATAACTTTTCCCCTATTTCTTCAGGCTCCGTTTCTTTCCGGTACGCCAAAAAAGACGCTTCCGTCTTTCCTTTCAGCAAATGAGATTCCACAATCTCCTTATCGGAAGCCTTCCACACATCTTCCGCCGTTCCGAACGCCTCTATGAGAGCCCGCATATGTTTGGCTCCCAGCCTTGGACAACCGGGGAGCGCCGCCGCGAATATATCCATCATAACCTCCTGGGAAGCATATTTCTATAACTGAGCGCTTCCGCCACATGCTCAGGCTTAATCTCCGCCGTACCTGCCAAATCGGCAATCGTACGGGATACTTTAATGATGCGGTCATAACTTCTCGCGGATAAATGGAGCTTTTCAAAAACCTCACGGAGCAGCTCAGACCCCTCCGCGTCCAAACGGCAGGTTTCCCGAAGCTGGCGGTGCCCCATTTGCGCATTATTCTGCATATGCCATTTAGACAACCGTTCCGACTGCATGGCCCTTGCCGCTGCTACACGTTCCGCAATCCGTACTGAAGATTCCCCTTTAATCGTTGCCGTGAGTTCACTATACTTCGGACGCATCACCGACACATGCAAATCAATCCTGTCCAAAAGAGGCCCGGAAATCTTTCTGCCGTAACTCCGTATTTCTCCATCACTGCAGGTACAGGGATGGTCAGGATCCCCAAGATATCCGCAGGGACAAGGATTCATTGCGGCAATCAGTACAAAATCGGAAGGATATACAAAAGATGCATTTACCCTTGAAATATGCACCTCCCGATCCTCCAGCGGCTGCCGGAGAACTTCCAGCACCGCCCGTGGAAACTCAGGAAGTTCATCTAAAAATAAAACACCGTTATGGGCAAGCGTCACCTCGCCGGGACGGGGAATGGTACCTCCGCCGATAAGCCCGGCCATGGAAATCGTATGATGAGGACTGCGGAACGGACGCTCACGGATGATATCCTCCGCCTTGAACAGTCCGGCCACCGAATAAATCTTTGTCACCTCAAGAGCCTCCTCACGCGTCATAGGAGGAAGAATCGTCGTGATGCGGCGTGCCAGCATCGTCTTCCCTGATCCGGGCGGCCCCGTCATAAGAACATTATGAGAACCTGCCGCTGCTATTTCCATAGCACGCTTCGCCATGATCTGCCCCTGCACCTCGGCAAAATCCACATCACTCAACTTAGATTCTGCCGCTTCCCGCCGCTTGGCAGGAGCCATCGGGCTATGCCCCAAAAGATACTCCACCAGTTCGCCAAGCGTCTTTGGCGCGTACACAGTCACATTTTCACAAAGAAGAGCCTCCCCGGCAACCACAGGGCTCATGAAAAAGGTAGAGATTCCCGCTTCCCGTCCGGCAAGAACCATGGAAAGCACACCAGGCACCGAACGTATTTCCCCCTGCAAAGAAAGCTCCCCGATGAACATCATCGATGCAAGAGCCTCTTTCGGAATCACCCCGCTTGCTGCCAGTACCCCCATGGCAATCGGCAGATCAAGACAGGAACCGTCCTTCTTCAAATCCGCAGGCGCCAAATTCACCGTTACCTTTTCGATAGGAAAAAAATATCCGGAATTCCGTATCGCCGACTGGACACGCTCCTTCGACTCCTTCACGGAAACTGCAGGCAGCCCGACAATATCAAAAGCCGGTGACGCACGGCTGATATCCACCTCCACAGTAATCACATGACCATTTAACCCAAACGTACATGTCCCAAACACCTGCGCAAACATGGCATCTCCCTCTCTCAGAACGCATTCCTTGTATGACGCAACCGCACCGCACGCCCCGGCGCCATCATGACTTCCACCACATCAAAACGAATCCGGACATCATGCAAATGCCGCGCTAAAAGAAATACCTCCGCCGTATAACGGATATGCCGCTGCTTATACACAGTCACCGCTTCAATCGGTTCCCCATATAAATGGCTCCGCCGGGTCTTTACCTCGATAAATACAAAAACGCTTCCGTCCTTCATGATGAGATCGATTTCCCCATGTTTACACCTGAAATTCCGGGTGACCAAAGTCATCCCCTTCTCCTCCAGGTACAAACAAGCCCGATCCTCACCCATCCGTCCGAAAGCTGTATTTCCCATAGCGCCTCTCTATTTACCACTCTCTTCCTTTCTTATTATTGTAAGTAAAAAGAAATGCAATAGTCAAATGTGATCTGCATACCGAAACATTGAAATTACTCCATCATCGTTTTTTCCGCCCCCTCATTCGGGGATTCTTTTTTTATTCAGAGTATGCGAACAGAGCATTTCGTAACCAGGTGTTTCCGTCCCCTCATTTGGGGATTCTTTTTTTATAAAACACAATGAAAAGCATTAAATTTGTAACCGGATTAGTGTTTCCGTCCCCTCATTCGGGGATTCTTTTTTTATAAACTACCCGTTCCATCCTATCCTGAAACGCTCTGACGTAGTTTCCGTCCCCTCATTCGGGGATTCTTTTTTTATCTTAGTGATTGTAAGAGTTGAGGAGGCGCGGAATGGATGACAGTTTCCGTCCCCTCATTCGGGGATTCTTTTTTTATGCGTCCGTCATCCTTGAGGAAAGCGCCGAGGAAAAGGAGTTTCCGTCCCCTCATTCGGGGATTCTTTTTTTATTCAATCTCATACGCGGTGAACATTTCAAAGGGAGAAACCTTGTTTCCGTCCCCTCATTCGGGGATTCTTTTTTTATGGACTTTATCGAAACCACATCGGCATTTGGGAACACAAGGTTTCCGTCCCCTCATTCGGGGATTCTTTTTTTATCCTGTCGTTATGATATGCCGCCAAGTCTGAACATTTTTGCTATCTTTCGGCGGATCCTCCATCTCCTTGCACAAAAAGGCTTCTCTCTGACGCAATCCATACATTTCTCTCCGTACCCATCGGCATCGGCGCGGATTAAATCTTTTTTCATCCATATTGTACCGTCTCCAATTCCTCTTAATCAATATATTATCACATCGTCTTCTTTTATATCACCTATGCCCCACGATCTTACTCTTGTATGGTCATAGAGAATATAAATACGCAATGAATCTTGCTCCGCATTTATGATTCTGCTCGCCAGTTCCGATATACATTCGTATTGTTTGGGTGTCAAAAATCCTTCAAATGCGGATTTTTGCACGCGCACGGCAAACTGCTCCAGACAGCGTACCATAGATAATCTTCTTTTATTATCCGTGATGTCATAAATGATGAGAACAATATACCGATTATCGTCTGTCGGCCGCACTCTGATTTCTATTTCTTCCATTATCGTATAGCCATCGGCTTTAATTTCTCTACATCTCTTTGATGCACAGCAAGACTGTAGGAGTCACATTCCATTTGTATGGTATGGCGCCAGGAATATGTTCCCTGAAAATAACGATTCACTGTACGCATTTTCCTTTCATATGCTTGCAGGAATATGCGCCGTCCAATTCGATTCAGATGAATCCCCCCATTTTCTCCTTTCACAAAATAATCTTTAGATATTTCCCGGTGCGTCACACGGGAGAGGCAGAAAGCATCCACGACAGCCGATCTCCATGGCTCCATGAGATCGGACGCTAATGCAGGATGTCCATTTCTCAGTGCATGAAGAAATCCTATATAAGGATGAAGACCGCAGTTTACGATTGCACTGTAAAAATCATACATAAGGAGGGTATACCCGAAACTAAGAAGGGAATTGAAATAATCCCGGGGAGGACGCTTCGTACGCTTTTCAAACCGGAATTCTTCAGGAAGGATATGCCCTATCGCCTGAAAATAGATTCGTGCCATCATCCCTTCATATCCCATGACTTCTTCGACGGAATGAGCCATATGCAGCTTATCTGCTAATATCCGTATGTCACTTCTTACTTTTTCAATAAATGAATCCTTGGCACGACGGTTATAATTCCGCAATATAGTTCTTTGATTATATACTTTCCCAAACACGACTCTTTTCGCAAGCGCAAGGCAGAAGTCCTTATCTGCCAACGCATCAAACTGTTCTTTCTGGCGCAATACATTCTGATGATCCGTGGATTCCAGCCGGCCGAAAAAGCGTCCGGTGGAAGACAGCCATGTCAGAGGAATATTTCTTTCCAAAAAATCTACAATGACGGATGATGATATCTGGATAGAGTCAAACAATGTGACACCTTCTACCACGGCAGACGGTACTTCGCAGATCGTTTCATTCTCACGACTGATCACATACCGGCCGCCTTGCTTTGCCAGCTTGGCTCCGGGTTCTGTCACATAGATCCAGCTCACGTCCGATAACCTTCTTTCTATAAACTGTCTATAATATAAGTATTTAATTCATCATAATCCCAATGAACGTCCTGACCTCTGACAATTTTCACAGCCTCATGCAGCAGCCTGAGAATATCTTTTGACTTTAAACCTTTTCCTACATTTTCTGCTGTAAGCCTTTGTATTTTCTCTTCATCCATATTAGTAATCTCATGAGCCACAGGGTTTCTTACCTTTTTTTCTACATTTCTCAGCCGAAGAAATATATCGGTCAACTGATTATGTTTCTTGTCATTCTTATACCTATGTGCCTGAAAGTATTCACACATATAGACCATGATATTGTAATAAAGCGGTCCACTTTTCAGCGTATTACCCATCTCCTTCTCTATAAAGGACAACATTCCCGGATAGCTTTTCTCCATCTGATCCCGATTAATCCTAAAAATATCTCTTCTTTTCTGTCCACATAAATTGATGTCAAATCCGGGAATATTTTTCAAATATATTTCCCCTAATTCCTTAAGTATCGGCGATATTTTTATAATAAATTCCGACAGCTGCTTTTTCCTTTGCCTAAGTTCCATGACACGGAAAAATTCCTCAAAATCTCCTGCCTTGCTGATCAATGGACTTCCTTTATAAGACGAAATGATTTTGTTGGCGTCCCGCCACATCAGATTTCTCCTGCAAACCGCATGCTCCAGAAGTTGTTCAGATATCTGGTCGAATAATTCCCGGTTGAGCCGCAATAACTGGAGTGCCCCTTCATACTCATAATTTTCCACAAGAGATATGATTTGCAATTTCACACTGTGCTTTTTGAGCAGAGAAAGTTCCTCTTCATTGCATCGATTGGGTGCAGAGGTCTCATCGTCATCATTGTAGTCCAGCATTTCAAGCATTTCCGGCGTTTTCTCCGGATGACTTTTATTGTTTGATCCTTCTGCCGGACTGAAAACCTGGATCGCTTTCACCTGCGAATGATCCAGACCGATAAGAGACATGACCGATTTCATCTGCGGCGTGCCGGAGCTCAAATTCAGCAGCCATTCCTCATTCGGATACTGTTCATATTTTTCCTGAAATACATCCTGCAAAACCGTCAGTCTTTCATATATATGGGGCTCGGTAATTCCGCTCCTGATGAATTCGATCTTACATTGGGGCGCTACTTTTTGTATCCCTTTTGTATAACATCCGCTCTCTGTTTCCTTATCTTCCATTTCTTTCGTGAGAAATACAAAGACACGGTCTACCGGCGCATAGTGACGGAGAATATGCAGCATTCCACCATCATGATACCCTCTGACGGGATCCGTATCTCCCACAGGTGTAAATAAGACTCTCATAACCGCTCCTTTTTCTGATAATAAGCAATATCCGAATGAACCGCGCCCATCCCCATAGCTGTCTTTATACCTATCCCCGCATAATCGGCAAATGCTCCGAGCATAGACGCCATACGGCGTGTTATATCATCTTTAAAAAGACCAAGCCGTATACTTCCCCGGAATGCCCGTATGCGCCGCCCTTCCACGGAAAAAGGATGGGTATGCAGCCGGTAATCCGTGATGCACATAGATTCCGCCAGTTTATTTCCCAGCCGTTCTTCTCCCAATACCATGCTGTCAGAATATACATTCCATTTCCGGATTAAGTTATTAAAAACAAGCGGAAGCTCAGGAAATATCATGTACTCTCCATTTTTCTTAAATGCGGCGGATGTCAGAAACTCCATGTCAATATGATGTACCTTGTCCGTTCCTGTCCAGAACCGCTCTTCCAGCCCCTGAAATGAATCTTTCTTCAGTATACTGAATTTTCCCACACCCACTTCATATCCCTTTTGCTCCAAAAAAAGAGAGTCTTTCCGCATTATTGGCTGAAGTATATGTTCAAAAGCCTCTTCTGTCAGCGCTGCCAACCGCCAGCAAGGCTTCCCCTCTTTCACTAAAAGATATTGGCTGTACGGGCGAACCTGCTGTTCATGCATCCTTCCCGCCCACTCTTTATTGATCTCACTGATTAACACACCATGAAAAACGGAGCCGAACGACTGGTTCAGCAGGATACCTTCCGGTAAGTGCAGTTCCGCCTCTGCCAGCGTCAGCATAATTCTTCTTCCATTTCTAACTTACACATTCCCATGACTTGATAAGAATTCCCCCGCTTCGCCAATTTCAAAGTATGAGGAGAGATATGCTCTCTCTGATCGTGATGTCCCCGCTTGAATTGTTCCGCCATCAGCCGTTTCACTACATCCAGTCCGCTTTGGACATCAGGTGCCAGTGCGTATATCACCGTTTTACTCAGAAATCCGGATCCCCCGCCGAGCAATAAATCAGTATGCTGCATTTCCTGTATTTCATTGGTATCTCCAAATGACTGCCACAGCAAATGATACTGGAAATCAACAAAATCCTGAAGGCACTGAATAAGCCCTTTCGCATCAGAGATTCCCAAAGCTTTCATTTCCACACTGTCAATTCCCAGCTTAAAAGTCACTGTATCACCGGGCGCCATGCACTCCCGCCAAAGGGAAATGGTATGCGGTCTTTCTTCGGTTTCTCCCAAGTCCGCCTTTTGCACAATGATACCCGCCTTGGAAGCAGTACTGCTGTCTCCCACAGTGAGGCCGCGGAAGTAACTGTTGACCATATTCCGCTTCCCGTCAGTGCCAATAGGTATGAAAATCTCTTTTTCCAAACGCTCCAGTACATTGCCTATATTTTGTACAAGATATCCTCCCACTTCTGCAGCAGTTACAATATCATTCCAGTATTTTCCATATTTTGTTCTATCCTTTCTTATCATTGCAGTGATTATGGCAGTGCGGAACGCCCCTTTCAGACTGGAACCGGGAATATACATCCTGCCCCCACTATTTTTAATAAACGTTTGGATATCATTCAAAGTGTTTTTTTTATTTTTAGAATAGGGCACATCTGCTGTTTCCGGATTGGACAGTACATCGCTTTTTGCTAATGTCTGAATCACTTGATTTATTTTTTTTGGATAATGGCAACTTAGAAAGTCATAAAGAGAAAAATATGTAGGATCTCTATTGATTTCATCTACTAAATGGTTCGTGAGTTTTCCTCTGTCCAAAAATACCGCCCACTTCGATTCATTTAGAAAATAAATCTTAGCTTTTCTTCCATTATCCTCATATAAGTACTGATTTTTCTTGTAGCTGTCTCCGCTGCCGATATGGACAGGGGATTGACAAGTCAGTTTCATCTTCCAATATTTCATCATATCGGCAGCCCCACAAATAATCCTTTACCATATTTATAGACAGGATGCGGCGCGGAACCATTATTCACGTCGGCAATCCGTCCCGCCAGCCGCTTGGAAAAACAGGCGCCTGACGCCATCATATACACGCTACTAACCTTCGCCGCCCCCGTCATTTCCCTTGACCAGGCAAAACCGCCCCGCTTAATGATTTTTCCCGTACCGGCCGATACATCCTTCACCTCCGACTTTTCCGGAAGAAAAGAAGAAAGCGACATATAACAATCGGAATGATCGGCACACAGCATTTTATACAGGGAAACATCATCCCCGCCGTAGGTATCCTCATCACTTAACTCCAAAGGGTCATCCTCAAATATGTACTTCCCGAATCCGCTGCTTCTTTTTCCCCCGATTCCCGCCATTCCCAAAAGCTTAATAAGCGGCTTAAGCCTTTCCGCAAGCTCCTCACTTCCCGAAAGGATAAAATATAAACCGGCATCAGGCATAAAGTGATATGCCCCGATTCCATAGGGACGCCTTTCTCTGGCATTATACTGCGTACGAAGTTCTTCCTTTCCAAAATCAGGTTGGACAGATATATCCCGTCCCTGTAAATAAATCTCCATTTCCGAGGCACGGATAAAAGAACGTTTCTTGTACTTTTTCCTTTCTCCCGACTGTTCCCGCACTTCTTCATAAGACAGCGTTTCCGCCTGTTCCGTGTGAGGGAGATTCATCACTGGACGAGGCAGGTACAACTCGTAACAATGGTTTGCCATCTTCCACGGAAATAAATCCGAAAACCGCAGTTTTCCCCTTTGAATCCCTTCTACTACACACGCCAGCAGTTCCTGTGAAATATCCGCAGCTTCTCTGCAAAGTGCACTGAAAAAAGTATCTGCCCTGCAATAAGATAAAATTTCCCCAAGACCTCCGCCTTCTGCCGCATCACCGAAGTGCACCGGAGAGGTAAATCGGAACAGTATGATTTTATGCCTCATAATTTGATTCCTCAAACTTCTGTGCTAACACGTCCTGTTCTTTCATTTCTGCTGTCTTCGAATCCATTTTCTGTACATGGAACGAGGAAAACGCAATCCTGCCATAACCGCGGGATCCATGTCCCCCAAGATAGTCTAACTGCAGCAGGCGGAATCCTCTGCGCAGTACTTCCATATCCTTTTCCATCTGGCTCTCGTCTTCGATGTTATAAACCAGCTGGAAATCAAATTCCATCCCTGCCGGTACCCGTTCAATCATTCGGGGATTGGCCACACCGGTCCCCCGATTAATCGTATTTTCCGCTTTAATTTCCCCCAAATAAGTATCTGTATCTAAATTTTTAAACTTATTCCTGCTTTCTTCCTTAATAAAAGCATCTCGGAACTGCAAACGAGCCGGCCGCGTTTCTGTATCGGAACTGATACCAAACAAACGGGCAACAACAGTCTCATCCTTTTCAGGCTTTGGGAGACTGATTTTCCCATCTTCTTCCACTTTTTCATCCAGCACTTTTGCTAAAAGTGTTCTCATTTTCCCCTTCAAAGAGCTCCCCGGAATGATTGGCGCCTTTGTCAACGGATCCCTGATAAAAGGACTGTCTACGGCGCCAATCGGCGCAAAATCGCTGGAATCCCCGATATGTAATCCCGTCTTCACTGTAAGTACCGCTCCAATCAGCAATTTCCCTTTTAACTGTACCTGTGCCATAATTAGTCCTTCCCTCCGTAAAATTTATGAAAAGCCACCAATGCTTCAATATAATGGGCAAATTTTTCATATTCTTTTGTACTGCTTTTTATCCCGTCAATCAGGCTCATTAATCCGGCTTCTTTTTCGAAATCCTCAACCGGATTTCCCCACTTACTCCTATTCCGTCCAATCTGATAAGCTAACTTTACTTTCAGATACTTGATTTGCGCCTGCAATTCCACAGGTAATGTATCATAGTCATCTGTCTTCTCTAATTTATAGGCATTCACTTTTTCGGTCACTGTATTTACGGCTGTCAAAAATTTCCGTATCTGTGTTGTAGTTACCAGCTCCGAGGTCCACTTCTCTCTTATGTGTTCCTTTAGTTTTTCCTGTGTATACATTTTTCTTTTCTTTTTTTGATCAGCAATAAAATGTTTCTCACAATTCGTTTTTGCTATTGTACATAACTTTTCCATCACCTGCTGCGCCTGATCCACAATCTTATTTTCTTCCAGCATCATGCTTCCTCCTTGTCACGCATACGATAAATAATGAATTGAAGAGCCGTCACTAATTCTTTTCGTTCTTCTTCCTTCACCGCCCACTGATAAAACCGGCTTCTTACCTTCTCATAACAGGGCTGCAATTCTTTCTCCTTCGGCTTCAATCGCGCCAATGTGTAAGCAAACCGCGCCAAGTCCATCCTATCCCCGGCAGCTCCCTGCAGTAAGTTCATTAATCTGTATAAAAGCGATTTACCTGTGGGGATACGATCATTTCTTTTATTGTTGCCATTGATACCATCCAGCAGCATATGCTCCATAAGGAACTTTATTTTTTCACCGTGAACTTTCTCTATGAATTCATCCCATGTATAAACAGCGGCATTTTCTTTTTCCGCTGCACTGCTATTCTTTTCATTTCGATGATATTCCGTACCACTGCCAAATAAAGCGATGCTATTTTTTCCAGGACTGTTCTTCGCTAACTCTTCCAATTCTCCGGTGACTTCCGCCATACGGCTGATCGGATATGTGGAAGAATACAATCCCAAACCGGCGGAAAAGGTAAGCTTTCCATTGGTATAAACCGAAAACGCACGTTTCAGATCAACGGCGAATCCCATCAGATCATCCCAGGCGCCGACAAGAAAAAGATCATCACCGCCAGAATACACTACATGAATTTTTCTCGGCTCACCGTCTTTATCCTCAAAAAGATAAAACGGCTTTATGCCTTCCGGCAATTCTTTTTTACAAATACCCTTGATTATCTTTCTAAAAAACAGCGCCATACTGCGTGATAAGGCAGCATATCGGGATAAAGTCGCATAGGCTTCCGGATTTTTATTCTCCTTATGTATAAAGCCAGCAATAAAGGCTGCTCCCAATCCATCTACATCTGCCCGAAGCACGCCAAGGCGTTTAATCCCCTTTCCTGTCTTATCTCCGGAACTTTCTGCCAGCTCATTGAAATCAAGCACTTTCCCTATCTCATTCTTTGCCGCATAATCTGCCACCCACAAACGGGATGCCATGAATGACGACGTATAAGAACCATTTTTATCATAAATCCGTTTCAGTATTCCGGCTTCAGCCCACTGCTTCAAATCATCTGGAGAAGCTGCTGTAAGCCAGCATAAACCGGAACACGCGGAAATCGGCATTGCTCTGTCCGGCCCTTCCGCTTTTTCTGAAAGAACAGCAAAAACACTTCTTTTATCATCAATCAGTGCTTTTCCTAAATCATACAGCCCGTTGCAGACTTCACAAGCCTGTATATCTGTATCGGCATTCGGTCTATTCCCTTTATAAGAACTCAATTGATCTGTCGAGATATGACATATACCACATTCACGAGCCCCCTGATCCGCCCTATTTACATTGCTGTTCTCATCAAATAATTCCGTCAATATATCCGGACCATATCTGGATAACTTAGCCATAGAAACCTTTTCGGACACAGAACGAAATATATTCTTCTTGTGATGTACTGTATCAGATTCCGCCATTAAATCATTGGCGCAAAGTGGTTCACACCCTATCGCTAAATACAAAGTCCCGGAAAACAGCTTCACCAGTCCCTGATTTATCTTTTTCGCGACATCTTTTACCGCATCCTGTGTTTCCTTTGTATTGTCTGCCAAAATATAAAAGTGCCCGCCGCTGCAATAAATCAGGTTCGCTCGGGAAAGATGCAATGCGTTTAAAAGTTCGTCTACTATATTCTCCAGTGCGATATCCAAGTAAAAAGAACGCCCGCGAAGCATACGCATTGCACCTTCAGACCGGATATGATATATAAATTTCTGTATGCCTGAGAAATCACCGGAAATCATCAGGAATACATCCTTATTTCTGTTTTCTTTATTATGAGTAAAGCAAAACCCTTTATAATCCGTGATTCCCAACGTCTTCATGTACTTCATCAGAACAGCTGCTGTCGCGCCGGTCATTTTCATGTGGTCATATAAAGAAATATCCGCATGTTCCTCCGTATTTGTGCTTGACGGTACATAGATCAGCGTGTCTTCCAATATGCGCAGGAGCTCATTTTCCTCCATGGAAATCGGTGATTTCATCCGAAAATTCTTTTCCATATACCGCATAATGGATGCATATTGTCCCTGTGTCGCTATACTTTTATTTCCATGGGGAAAATTTTCTTTTTTCATCGCGTCTAATTCACGTAAAGAAAAATAAGACGGTTCCGCGTCCCCTGAAAAGACATTAAATATATTTTCCAGGCACAAATCGGAATCAAACTTCGCACCCCTGTCATTAAGATCTCCTTCCGCTTCCCGCCGGTCTGCACCGGCAGCAATATTATCCGCTTCATATATAACATATGCCAAATCATCAATATCCAATCCGGCGCCGGACAATTCCCTTCCATGATGATATTTTATACAACGCAGCAGCTGCTTGTCCGCTTCCGTATCAGCCAAAAAGGATCTAATAAACTCCGCCCCAAGAATAGAATGTCTCTGTCTCTCATGAGTAGCACGTATGCATACCTTCCCTACATCATGCAGCAGTCCCGCCTTTAAGGCTAAAGAAATTTTCTCACTCATTTTTCCTTATCCTCTCCATCGCATAATAAAATCTTATCTTTACACTATATTTAATTATACTTAAAATATCAAAACAAGTTAATGATTTATGAAAACTCCTCTCTAAAATGATAAACCTGTTAAACAAGATCGAACCTTCCCAAGCTGCCTATGCGGCAGTTAACGCACCCAAGCACATTAAGATACCTTTTAGCGGTCTTTTCCCTCCGTCTGTGATACATCAAACACCGATACCACCTTGTAGGCCGGGATGGTGATTTCCTTTTCTTCGGTAATTGCATTTCCGTCCGCTTCGACAAGTGGCATATTGGTTTTCGGATCAAGCTTCTCCATTTCCTGCTTTACCTTAAAGGGTGCAGGAGCGATAATGCGGATTCCTTTTTCTCCCTTTTTGACCGTTCTTCCGTGCGTATTTTTCCACGCGCTAAAGCCTGCAATCAGGGAAGCGTCGGGCTTTTGCAGGGCAATCAGCATCGTATTATTAAAGCTGTAATGATGAAACTTTGACATAACGCGAAGATATTCTTTGTACCTTTCGCTTTCAAAAACTTCTAATATTCCCTGCTCCAAACGATCCGTGATTTCCTTTAGTCTGTCCTTCTGATTTCCAGAGGTCAGGACAATAGGCGAAACCTCTTTTATTTCTTCTGCTTTTTCCATATATGGCATGGTTTTTTCTCCTTTCGTTTTTTAAGGGTCTGGGACTATCCCAGCAAGCAAAAAACTCCGCTTTCATATCTTTGGAAACGGAGTTTTTTTACGGAAAGGGTACCCCTTTCCTATGCTTGCTATTCTTCTTTTTTCTTCCTGTCTATCTCAATACGGTAGTTCACATACTTATCTCCGGTATCACAAAGAACCACATTACCGTCATAGGTTTTACCTGTTTTGTGAGAGTAGATATTCTTTACCTTTACTGTTTTATCTTTGAGTAGTGCAACTGCTATCTTTGGTGTAAAGGTGATCTTCCTATCCTCAAAGAAGCGGTCATTTTTCCACATGGAAAATAGGCAATCCCTGTTACTGCAATAGTAGTTTTTCTTTCCCTCATAAACGGGACTTTTACAGCGCGGGCATAATCCGATTACCGTTTTTTCCTGTTTGAAAAGTTCTGCTTTTGCTTTTTCAGCGTCTGCATTTTCTATGAGGTCTTTTGTGAGAGCTTCAATCTTTTCCATAAAGCTATCCGCATCCGCTTCTTCCTTTGCAATCCTTGAAAGCTCGTTTTCCCATTCTGCCGTAAGAAGCGGAGAAGTAAGCGTTTCAGGAAGCACGGAAATTAAATTCATTCCGTCTTTGGTCGGAAGAAGCTGCTTTCCCTTTCTTGTAACAAAGCCTGCCTTTATGATTTTTTCAATTACGCCTGCACGGGTAGCAGGTGTACCTAAGCCTTTACGCTCTGCGTCCTCTGTGATTTCCTTGTTTCCTGCACGCTCCATAGAAGATAGAAGCATGCTTTCCGTATATGCCTTTGGTGGAAGTGTGTCATGCTCCGTAACTTTAATCATGAAGCTATCAAAGCTTTCTCCCTCACAAAATACCGGAAACTCTTTTTCGTTTTTTTAGTCTGCTTTTCTTTCAGGTTCATAAGAAATAGTGCTTCAATTTCTTTCCAGCCGGAAGATAGAACCGTCTTTCCATTTGCCGTAAAAGTATGATTTTCACAGGAAAATACCGCCGTAACCGTTTCATAAATATGGGAAGTGGCACAAGCCATAAGAAGCCTTGCACCTGCAAGAAAGAGGATGTTTTGCTCGCTTTCGGGAAGCAGGGAAAGTTCCGTTTTTTCAAGCTCCATTGTAGGAATCACGGCATAGTAATCCGACACCTTTTTGCTGTTAAGAAGTCCGGTAACCTCCGGAATAAGTTTTACGCCCTGCATAAAGGAAAACTTTGATAAAAGAGTGTGGATAACCGTCTCCGCCGTTTCTTTCATATCGTCCGTCAGGTAATTGCTGTCCGTTCTCGGATAGGTTAAAAGCTTCTTTTCATACAGGCTCTGCGCAAGGTCAAGGGTCTGCTTTGCGGTATAACCGAAAATGCGGTTCGCTTCCTTTTGAAGTGCGGTAAGGTCAAAGAGCTTCGGCGGCAGTGCTTCCTTTTTTCAGAGGTAAGAGAAGTGCAAACTGTACTTTTTCCTTTGCAGGCTTTTGCAACTTTTTCCGCTTCTTCCTTATCTGAAAACTTTTCGCTGACTGCTTCCGCATCCCCTAAAGCAAGGCGGACATGGTAATACTTTTCTTTCTTGAAATTGGTAATCGCCTCGTTTCGATCCACCAGCATTTTTAAGGTCGGGCTCTGCACCCGTCCTACATTCAGGGTATGGTTATATAAAAGGGAAAAAAGGCGGGTCGCATTGATTCCGACAAGCCAGTCCGCCTTTGCTCTGCAAAGAGCGGATCTATAAAGGCTGTCATAATCTTTTCCGTCCTTTAGATTTTCAAAGCCTTTTCGGATTGCACCTTCTTCCATTGAAGAAATCCAAAGCCTTTTTACAGGTTTCTTGCAGTCTGCCTTTTCCATAACAAAGTGGAAAATGAGTTCTCCCTCGCGTCCGGCATCGCAGGCATTTATCACCTCGGTAACATCGTTTCTAAAAAGAAGCTTCTTTAGAATATTAAACTGCTTCTCCTTATCCTTTGAGATAGTAAGCTGCCATGTTTCAGGCAGGATAGGCAAGGTTTCAAGGCTCCACTTTTCATATTCACTTCCATAACAGGACGGCTGGGAAAGCTCTGCAAGGTGTCCGATGCACCAAGATACAAGAAAGTCCTCACTTTCCATATATCCGTCCTTTTTCGTTTCGATTCCAAGGGCGGAAGCAATTGCCATTACGACACTCGGCTTTTCACATATAATTAGTTTCATAAAATACCTCCTAAAACAGGCAGCCCTGCGATTAAGGCTGCCGTAAAGCAAATGATCTGCCTTTTTGTCAGGTTAAAGGCAACCTTTGTTTTGACCTTTGTTAAGTCTTTCGGTACGGGTACATACGCCATAAAAACCTCCTTTCTTGTGTTTATGACTATATATAGTGTTCCTTCTATTGACTTTTTGCATATATATGGCTATACTTTTATTAGCACTCGCCGACGGTGTTTGCTAATAATATGGAAGGAGGAACACTATGGCTAATAAATTCAAACCGGGGCAGTCTGCTCCAAAATCAGGTCAATACGGAATTGTTGGTCCTCGTGGAGGTAAAACGGGTGTTGAAAGAACCGTTGTAAAAGGCGAACCTTTTCCGCCTACTCTCCAAAAGGGACAAAGCTACGTAATGAATGACCCTACAAAAACTAAATAAGTTTTACCAGCTGAGCTACCATACATTTAGGTAGCTCAATTTTTGAAAAAGAAACCCACCGGCATAGCCGGTGGTTCTTATTATGCGGCCCAAGGGCCTATCTTACCAGCGGCGCGTCTACGCGCTTGCGGCCTGTTCACTTGCATCCTACTTCTTGCTACCCGTAAACGGGTCTTCAAAATTCAATGTTAATTCCTCACTCATTGCATCTTCTTTTAACTGGTTTTCTATATATCTTTCTATCACTTTTTCTTGTTTCCCCACCGTACTCACATAGTATCCCCTACACCAAAACTGTCTATTCCTATACTTATACTTCATGTTTCCCCATTTCTCATATATCATTAAGCTACTTTTTCCTTTCAAGAATCCCATAAATCCTGATATGCTATACTTTGGTGGTATTTCTAACATCATATGTATATGATCTGGACAGGCTTCAGCCGATAATACAGTTACTCCTTTCTATTTACAAAGTTCACGTAGTATTTGTCCTATTTCATATCTTTTCTGTCCATAAAATACCTTCCTCCGATATTTAGGGGCAAATACTATGTGATACTTACAATCCCATTTTGTATGTGCTAAACTATGTTCATATGACATGTTGAAAAGCCTCCTTCTATTAATTAAAACTGCAGTTTACAGGCCGCAATTTTATATTAATACTTAGGAGGCTTTTTTTATATTAAAGACTCAACGCTAAAGCTCAACTGAACCCCTGGTCTAACCAGGGGTTTTCTTTTTTCAAAAAAGCAGCCGATTTCTCGACTGCCTTCTACTCTTGATTTATTATAATCAGCTATTGCTTTATTGAAGCAATTAACCCCAAAATAATATCTTTTGGTAGATAAAATTTTTTGTCCCAATCACCAATGTATGTTGTATCAGTAAAAGAGATAGTATCATCGATATTACATTCATGAACTAATCCACATCGTATAATGTGATATATAATTTGTTCCATATCAACATATCCATTTTGATCTGGCTTTAGTGAATTGTGTGTGATATTGACTTTTATGCGGATATTATCAGCAGAAATTCCCGGAAAGCCATATTCACATATAGTCCTAAAATGTTTTTTCAGAAACTTTTTATAGCGACTGGCATTTTTTTCGTTAGGGTACTCCTGAGCTGCACATGAATCTATTACAATACACACAAGACAAAGCGCTTCATTATATTTCTGGTTATCATATAAAATTTTGGCAGAATCTAAAAAGGATTGAACGCTCATAACAAAAACCTCCCACAAGCAATTTTATATAATTATAACATTGATTCTAATGAAGCAAATTATCTATCAAAGTTTTTTCCTTTTATCTTTCTGATACAATACCCGATGCATGGGAACTTTCTCCTGTAAGGGCAGTTTTTGCATTTTGAGGAATCATAACCACCCGTAAAACGGGTGGTTTGCTCTGACCCTATAAGGGTCTTCCTCTAGTGGTTACCCTCTAAAGAGGGTATTGAATAATCCG